>JACKQG010000056.1_pt2 | contig 149692 bp, 191 predicted proteins | sample 8237621 | NCBI WGS metagenome assembly JACKQG01 (sample SAMN15677084, study PRJNA649215) | marine metagenome | biome: marine; feature: Black Sea; material: saline water; isolation source: suspended particulate matter (SPM) from the Black Sea western gyre | collected 2013-06-09/2013-06-10...
TACGGTTGTTGAGCATTAGCAATATATGGTTGCTGGCCAGCTGCAATATATGGGTACGGTTGTTGTGCATTAGCAATATATGGTTGCTGGCCAGCTGCAATATACGGATATGTTGTAGGTTGGTTAGCAATGTATGGGTACGGTTGCTGAGCAGATGCTATATAAGGTGTCTGACTCGCTGCAATGTACGGATACGGTTGTTGAGCATTTGCAATGTACGGAGTTTGAGCATTTGCAATATAAGGATATGCTATAGTTTTGTTAGCAATGTACGGATACGGTTGCTGAGCAGATGCTATATAAGGAGTCTGACTATTAGCCGTATAGGGATACGGTTGTTGAGCAGCTGCTATATAAGGAGTCTGTGCATTAGCAGTGTACGGATACGGCTGTTGGGCACTTGCTTGATAAGTTGTCTGACTATTAGCCGTATATGGATACGGTTGTTGAGCCGATGCAATATACGGATTCTGGCCATTAGCAATATAGGGGTATGGGGATTGCACATTAGTTTGACCCGATGCGTTATTCCAGCCTGTAGGAGTCTTAACATAGATTTGGTCTACAGACTTCCACGTTGTTGAACCTGATTTGACCCAAGCACCTTGGGTTGCATTCCAACCTGTAGGTGTTTTGACCTTCTGTGAACCTGTTGCCATTTACGATTTCCCTAACATTAAATTTTTAAAGTTCTAACTCTATTTATTACGAGTAAAGAACCCACATATCTCCGACTGCTCCATCACCAGCAACTGGTGCTGAAGTTGACTGATACATGTTTCTCACATAACCACCAGCATTAGATGCATTACTTGTTGTCAATGTCCCAGCAACAATGTTCGACCCACTTGCATATTTTGTATCCAATGAAGTTTGTAGTCCATCAACATTTGCAATTGTATGATTGTGTGAATCATCAGCAACTACTGCTGTTATTGATATGTTACTTGTTCCATCAAAACTTGCAGAACCCGATAGGTCTCCACCAAGTGATATTGTTCTTGCAGTTGCAAGTTTTGTTGCTGTAGCAGACAATGCGACTGCAATATTAGCAGAACCATTAAACGATGTACCACCGATAGTTCTTGCAGTTTGAAGTACTGTTGCACTTCCAGCGTTTCCTGTTGCACTTCCAGCTGACCCTGATACATTACCTGTAACATTACCAGTTAAATTACCCTCTACATTTGCAACCAGTGTTCCAGTTGTAATTGAAAGACTTCCTGTGGATGCACCAGTAAATGTACCAGTACCCATTGTGAACTTATCTGCAGACTCATCCCAACCCATAAATGCGTTGGCAGCAGTTCCTCTCTCTATAACGATACCTGTATCGTTTGCAGGAGTTCCTGTTGTGCCGTTTGCCAATTCAATAAGACCATCGGTCATTGTTGTGTTTGTTGAAGCAACCGAAGTAGTTGTTCCGTTAACTGTCAGATCGCCAGATAGTGTTAAGTCTCCAAATGTTACATTACTTGAAGTTCCCACTGCCTGTCCGATAGAAACTGCGGTTCCCGATACCGAGACACCTGTTCCTGCAGTTAATGTTGTAATAGCTGCAGTACCGTCAAAAGACACACCTTGAATCGTTCTTGCAGTTGCAAGGGCAGTAGCAGTCGCAGCATTACCTGTTGTTGAACCTGAACTACCTGAAGTATTACCTGTTACATTACCTGTAAGATCACCTACAATTGCTGATGAGAATGTCTTTGCACCACCAATAGTTTGTGTACCAGTAGTGTAAACACCATTAGTGACTGTTCCTGCGTTTCCTGTAGCTGAACCTGCTGTACCTGATACGTTACCAGTGACGTTACCTGTAAGATCACTTACAATTGCCGAGGAGAATGTTTTTACTCCAGCGATTGTCTGATTACCAGTAGTGTAAACACCATTAGTTACCGTTGCAGCATTACCTGAAGTATTTTGGTTAAGAGTTCCAACTGTAAAGTCTACTGTTCCGTCTGCATCATCATAAGCAACTGTAATTCCTGATTCAGTATTAGAAGTGAACATTGCACCGACTGTATCTTGAATCTCTTCTGTAAGAGAAATATTAGCAGTACCATCAAAAGACACACCGTGAATCGTTCTTGCGGTTGCAAGGGCAGTAGCGGTTCCTGCTAGTCCTGAAGTCGATTGGTTACCAGCACTGTTGACGCCTGGCAGATTAATTGATGCAGAACCATCGAAGGATACTCCACCAAGTGTTCTTGCAGTTGCAAGGGTTGTTGCTGTTAAAGCATTACCTGTTGTGTTTTGGTTAAGTGTACCGATTGTAAAGTCTAGTGTATTATCAGCATCGACATATGCAACTGTAATACCTGATTCGGTGTTACTTGTTACCATTGCACCAACTGTATCTGCAACTGCTTCTTGGAATACTGCACCAGTATCAAGAGTAAGAGTTACATCTCCTGTAACACCACCACCTGAAAGTCCTGAACCAGCGACTACCGAAGTAATATCACCGACTTCTGAAGTAAGTGTTAGTGTTCCAGCAGTGTCATCGTATGTAGATGTGATTCCTGTTCCACCAACGATTAATGAACTGACTCTGTCGTCAACTCTCTCGTCTGTGTAGTAAAGGTTTGTGTTCTCTGTAATGGCACTAGTGTTTAGTGTAACGTTTGAAGTACCATCAAAAGACGTACCTGAAATTGTTCTAGATGTTTCAAGGGCTGTTGCTGTTGCAGCGTTTCCTGTCGTATCTTGGTTAAGTGTTGCAACTGTAAAGTCTAGTGTATTATCAGCATCGTCATATGCAACTGTAATACCTGATTCTGTATTAGAACCAACCATTGCTCCGACGGTGTCGGCAACTGCTTCAGAAAATACTGCACCAGTATCAAGAGTAAGAGTTACGTCACCTGCTGTGCCACCACCTGAAAGTCCTGAACCAGCAACTACGGAAGTAATATCACCAACAGTTGTTGAGTAACCGTATGCTTCAATTTTATCTTGAATAGCTGCAGAGGACATTACTGTCGTATCATTGTCTGTAAATGATTCTGAACTTATTATTAATGCTGAACCATCTAGTTCTGCAAGGGTTAATCCTGAAACTGCAAGTGTAACGTCACCTGAAGTTCCTCCACCCGATAAACCAGTACCAGCTGTGACACCTGTGATGTCTCCGACTTGACCATCAATGGTCAAAGTTCCAGCAGTGTCATCGTATGTAGATGTGATTCCTGTTCCACCAACGATTAATGAACTGACTCTGTCGTCAACTCTCTCGTCTGTGAAATATAAATTTCCAGTACCTTCAGATACGTCATCCGTATCACCCGAAAGTTCTGATAATGCATCTTTTGATTGAACTTGTGAGTCAACATATGCTTTAATAGATTCTGAAGATGAAAGTGTTGTTGCACTTGCACCTGTCATAGCGTCTGAGTCTAGTATTGCAGAACCACTTACACCAGTGTTTATTACTGGACTTGTGATTGTTTTATTTGTTAAACCCTGTGTACCTGTTAATGTTGCAACCAAATTTGTATCAATCTCGATTGTATCTGCATTAACTGTAATACCTGTTCCAGCACCAATGTTTAGTGTTGCATCACCTGAAGTAACAGTACCAGTCAAACCAGCACCAGCATTCACACCAGTGATATCACCAACATTACCTGTAACTGTTAAAGTATTTGCACTGTCATCATATGCAAGTGAGATACCCGAACCAGCAACAAGTGTACTGTTAAGTCTGTCATCAATTGCTTCGTTAACTGCTGAACCAGCAATTATACCTGATGAATCGATTACTTCAGTAGAACCTACTGTAAGACCATTCTTGATTATGAAATTCTTTTCGCCTGCCATTAGATGGTGCCTCCGTCAATTCCTACGTTGGCCAGCGTCTTAGCTGTTCCACTATCTGCAAGAAGGGTTTGTACTCTTGAGTCTGTATAGTAAAGGTTACTTGAACCTTCAGTTATGTCGTCTGTGTCAATCGATGTCAGTGCAGCTGCGACTACCTTTCCAGCACTACTGATAACTTCAGTAGAACCTACCGAAAGTCCATATTCTATAACAAATTTGTTTTGAGTTGCCATTGTTTGTTCCTATCTTGAATGGTATTTAAAAATCTATGTAATTATTTAGGAGTTATGTCCTGTCTCAAACGTTACTTTTCAAATAAAGTCCAAATAAAGTCCTTTATTTTTTTAAATATCCACTAAAATTTTCTTGAATTTAAAAACCGTGGAGTTTGCACTTGCAGGAATGACTCTAATTCGTAATGTATTTATGTTTATGTCCACCCCAAAGGATGCTAATTCGGTAGAGGCTGTTAAAACTGTGCCGTACTGTGACACTGACCCTGTTGTTCCATTATGTACTATAGATAATTCTGTGAACTCATATTCCCCTGACGTTGCGTCTGAGATAGAAACTTCATACTTCGCACTTCTATAAGTGCCGATAGCAAAAGTATCCATACTTGTTTCGGTTGTTGATGTTGTGGTTATAGTTCCACCATCCAATCCTGCAGCTGAGGCAAATGTAAGAGTACCACTACCATCCGTAGTCAATACTTGTCCACTTGTTCCGTCACTGGAAGGGTAGGTTAGACTTGCACCTGTCAATTGATTTGTTGCAGTAAGAGTTGTTGCAGTCAAATCACCGACTCGTAAATCTGCATATGCAAACCCACTTCCGCCTGTGTTAGTAGTTGTGGTTGGTTCTACTTCTAGACCATCAAACAGCTTCCATGTTGAGTCACTTGCATCTCTGAATAAACCTGTATACTCGGATGCACCACCTTCACCACTCAGTCCATCATTGTAGTTTCCGTATATACCTATGTCTAGTGTATCGGTTGAGGTGTTTCCACTTGCCAATTCAAACATAGAATCTGATATAGAAACTGTAGTCGAGTCTATGGTAATAGATGTTCCGTTAACAGTTAGATTGCCAGTAATGACTGTATCGCCATCTACTTGCAAGTCCCCACTTGTCTGAAGACCGAAATCTGTTAAGAATTTAGTTTGAGTTCCCATAGTTCTATTTATACCGTTTAGTCTCTTACTTATTTAGTGCCAAAAAAAGGGAAACCCGAAAGCTTCCCTTTTTATTCATGATTTAAAAGTTGTTACGCTTCCACTAATGTTCTATCGAATTTAATAACTGTCGATGTTGCAGAAGATGGCGTTACCAATAAACGTACATCCGAACCCGAGATATCTGCATCAATTGTTGCAAGTGTCTCAGATTTTAATGTACCATAAGATGTCAGGATGACATTACTGCCTTCATGAACCAAAATTACCTCAGTAGAGTGATAAGCACTCCCTTTAGACATAGAAACAATATACCTTGCAACTCTATACGTTGCTTTCGCAAATGTATCTAGTGCAAATTCTGTTGTTGATGTTTTGGTTGCATTACCCCTTGACCTATTTTTAGAATTAATACTTTTAGTAGTTGTAATGATATCATTATCGACATCAAAACTAATACCACGAATTAACTCTGCTATTTTGAAACTATTTGTCTTAGCCATGTGTTAATTCTCCTATGTTAATCTAATTTGAAAAGTTTTAATGGTAGTATTCGTATTAACAGGTGTTACTAACAATCTCATGTTCCCGCCTGATATATCAGAAGAGAAAGACATAAGAGAAGCGTTAGATATTGCATCACCATATTGTACGAAGTACGCATTAGAACCATCGTTTATTAATAAAACTTCAGCTGCATGAATCCCTAGTGTTGCATGGCTTGCCATGACAACATATTTGATTGCTTTATTAGCAATCCCATTGGAACTCAATACTTGATCGCTTGTAGTTGCAGTCAAAGCTGATGTGGTATAAAACCCTTGCACCAAATTTGAGACTGCAGTCTGAGCGACAATCTGAAGACTATCTCCTGAAACAGCATTTGCCTGAAGTGTGATAACAGTGGAACTAGTAGTGACATAATCGTCTCCACTTACTAGTTTAACACCGTTTAAATAAACTCCTTCTAGACCAACTGTGTAACTTAACGTTGCACTGTTGTCATCACTACCTGAAAATACGGTCTGCGTTGAAGCAGAAACCGAATATATAAAAGTAGATAATGAAGAACTAGCTGCGTCTGTCCACCCTATGGTGCCAGAACCGTTAGTTCCTAAAAGTTGTCCATTTGTTCCATCACTTGTTGGAAATGCTATAGCATCGTTTACAGATAAAGTGGCAGGGTTAGACCCTACCTCGACTATGGCAGCGGAACCATCATTCTTTTCAGTATATAATCTACCGTGGTAGGTATTTACTGCCAATTCACCAAGTGATAAATCACTGATCGATGGTGCTGCATTTTGAGTTGCAGACCTTTTGAATTGTATGATTGTAGCCATAAGTTACTCCTTAAATGTAGTTATTATTGATTAAAACGTCCCGCCGTCTAGAGCTGTTACTGTTACTGCACCTGAACTAACTGTGAAGTTAGAAGATGAGAAACTAGCAATACCCTTAACAGAAGCCGTAGAATCTTTAATAGACACTGCACCTGAAGAAACATCAAAGATTGCAGTAGCAAAACTTGCAATACCTTTGTTAGAGACTGTTGCATCTTCAACGGCTAATGTGATTGCACCAGCACCGTTAGTGATGGTCATACCTTCACCAGCAGTTAGAGTTGCGGCATCCATTAATCCTGAAGCTGTATCTCCGATTAAGATTTGTCCATCTGTTGGAGTTGAACCAGCATAAGAACTGATTGACCCACTTAGAGCAAGACTAGAAACTTCTGTAGCACCGAATGTTGCAGCCATTGCTGTTCCACTGAATACTGAAGATGTGTCTGTTGCACTAGATAACGCTACAAACTTACCACTTGAGTCGTCCATACCGAAGAAACCAACTTTCGCAGTTCCATCGTTATATACAAACTTAATACCACGGTCTAAGTTATCATCTGAACTATCTGAACCAATTTCAAAAACTGGGTCTGCGATAGAAACAGTTGTACTGTTTACTGTAGTAGTTGTACCGTTAACAGACAAGTCACCAGTAACCGTAAGGTTGCCAGAAGTTGTTAAAGTAGCAGTTGTGATATCATCTGTGACCAAGTTACCTGAAACTGTTAGGTTTCCTGAAACTGTAGGGTTAGCTACAAGACCAACTGTTACAGTTTGTCCTGAAACTGATGTATCAATTTCGTTTGTTGTACCAGCAACAGTTAATGACTGTGCGTCAAAGTTAACTGTACCTGTACCACTATCACCAGCGATGTTTAGATCATCATCAACATCAATTGCAGAAACGTAATCGAATACTGCTTTTGTTGTTGGGAATGTTACATCGGATGTTGAGTTTGAAGAAACACCTTCACTTGAAGTGATAACTGCTGCACCGTCTACTGACGCAAATACTACTGCGTTAGAAGCAAGAGCTGCTGCGTCTACAGCGTCAGCTGCAAAGTGAGCTGAATCAATAGAACCGTCAACATACTGATCGGAGTCAATTGAGTTTACACTCATGTGTGCAAGATCAACACTGCCAGATGCTAGATGTTCTGAGTTAATAGAAGAGTCTGCAATGTTAGAACCATCTACAACGTCTGCACCAAGTGTTATTGCACCTGTATCAGCTAGAGTAGCGTCTCCTGACATTACATTGTCAATCCAAGTACTAGTACCTGTATCATATAATAACATTGAACCGTCTGCAGCTGATGTGATATTTACATCAGTACCACCAGCAAGGGTTGAAGTTGTTGATACGAAAGATAATGTACCTGAACCATCTGTACCAATTACTTGGTTAGCAGAACCATCGGATGATGGTAATGTCCATGTTACTGATGCTGCTAGACTGTCAGCTGATTTCAATGCAACGAAGTTTGTTCCGTTGTCTGAATCTTCCAATAGTTGAAGCGATGCACCTGCTGTTGCGCCGTTACCGACTTTAAAGTTAGCTGGGGTTGCTGCAGAACCACCTACGATATCTGTATAGTACTTACCACCAATTGCATGAATTTCAGCAGTTGTGTTGTCAGAACCTACAGACTCGATAAATAATTTTGCACTTGCACCCGAACCAGCTCTATCCTGTACGTATGCTAATTCACCTTCCGCTAAGTTTGATGTAGTGGGAGCTGAAGCACCTGTACTTCTTTTGATTTGAATTACTGTTGCCATTTTATTTTCCTATAAAATTTGATTTATTTAAGTTGTGACCTGTCACTTTCGAGGTCGTGATTGCATAATATATAATTTCTCTATCCACTCACATTGTGGGTCGGACTCTCACTGGTTGAGTCCCTTGATATTTGATACACTTATTTAGTGTTTTAGAATGTTCCACCGTCTAAAGTATTAGATGCAGACCACATGTCTGTTGCAGCGTCATACTGTAAAAGTCCTTCATCGGACTCTCCTGTAGTGACATCTGATAATTCTGATAAAGTATTACTCGATAAATTAGCAGTAGCAGCTCCGATCACAACTTGTTTTGCACGGACGTTACTGTTAATACCGACTCTACCACCGATGGTGGCAACTCTACTTAATGTTCCTTTTAATCCACTCATAATTACCTCGTTACGCCTGGTGTTACAATTGCTTGCCCTTCCACTACTCTAGTGGTTACTCCACCACTTGACGTTACATTTAGATCGTAAACATATCTTCCATGTCCTAATGCAGCGGTTACTGTATCGGTCAATGTCATTGTTACAGCTCCTGTTGCATTAACAATACTTGTAACAAATGTTGCAGCCACAGTGGACGAACTGTATGTTTTTCTGATTTGACCTGCTGCAGTATATCCTGTCATGTTCAATGCTTCTCCCACTGAATCGGATACGTCAACTGTAATAGTGAAATCAGTTCCTTGGTCGATGAAAATGTTTGCAAGTATAGCCATAATACTATTTAGTTCCTTTTAGAATTGATACTGTGCCGTTGGAACAGATTGGTGTATTTTTTCCACAGTTCCACCATCGTTTACATGAACTGAACTTAACTTCCGTACAGTTCCAGCATCGTTAACGAATACTCCCTTCACCTTTGCCACTGGGCCAATTGTTCTAGTATTAGTGAATGGTTGTTGAACAATACTTGGTTGTTGATGAATATACGGTGTTTGGTACGTCACTTGAGTAATAATTGGTGTTCTACCCTGTCTTGCATACGTAGACGGTTGCTGGTTTATATACGTAAACGGTGTTTGACCTTGTCTTATATAAGTTTGAGGTTGTGTACCCTGTCTAGCATAAGTAGACGGTTGTCTGCTCTGATACGTGCCTGGCTGTCTTCCCTGTGTTGCATAGGTGAAGGGTGACCTTGCTTGATACGTAAACGGTGTTTGACCTTGTCTTATATATGTAGTCGGTTGGTTAGCAATGTACGGATACGGTTGCTGAGCATTTGCCTGATAAGTTGTTTGTGCATTTGCAATATAAGGGTACGGTGTTTGACCCTGCGTAGCATAAGTAGTCGGTGTTTGACCCTGCCTAGCATAAGTAGTCGGTTGGTTACCTTGGTTATCATAAGTGAAGGGTGACCTTGCTTGATACGTAAACGGTGTTTGACCTTGTCTAATGTACGTACTGGGTTGTTGGTTTATATACGTAAACGGTGTTTGACCTTGTGTTATATAAGTAGTCGGTTGGTTAGCAATGTACGGATACGGTGCTTGACCATTGGCAATATACGGTTGTTGAACAATCATATCTGCAATGTATGGGTACGGTTGCTGAGCACTGGCAGGATACGGTGTTTGGTAAGAAAACGGATTCTGACTAGTCGAAGGCGTTTGAAATATATACGGTGCTGGTTGTCCTGTCCAAATTGTCATTTCAATTCACCTGTTGCTGTGCAGTCATGTAATGACCTGAGTTCTTTGCTAGACCAAATGGTTATATCAGAATATCCCGATTTTCTAAATTTCAATGAGAAAGAATTACTAGTAATGCTTGTGCCAGCTGATGATCCCACTCGTAAACTATCCTGAAACCCACCCGACCAGCCTTGATCGGAAGTTGACCGAAAGACCCCATTTGGCCAAGTGCTGGTGGTATCGGTGAGGTCATTTGAATATCCGCCAATTGCCGCAGCACGCACTGCATTAGTGACAATGGGGCCACTGCCGGTAGAAGTATTGGTTCTTGTACAATCGAGTGACCAAGAGTCAGGGGCATTGCCAGATGGGAACACTATGGCAAACGTATCCACATAATTATTACTAGAATTATCAGTACCAACAGACAACCAAGTGCCAGTCCCACTGCCAGATGCGGGATACCAGTAAGCCCAATCCGCAGTACCAGCAACGGTGCCATCAAGAACTCCTGTGTATCTGCAACCGAAGGTGTAGGTTTTTCCACTATTAGATATGACCATTCGTACATCCCACATGATTCTACTCATACAAAATTGGGTGTCAGTAGAATGTGTATTGGACACTTCCATAAACTTATTTTGACTCGTATACCAGTAATTAGTATCAGTCGTTGTTATGGATGGTACTGTACTACCACTCGTTGGAGACTGATGATTAAGAGGTTGTCTCGCATTGAAGGGTTGACTTGCCTGATAAGTGAACGGAGTCTGACCCTGCCTAGCATAAGAACTGATGAAAGGGGTTCGAGCCTGATAGGTAAACGGAGACCGACCTTGACGAGCATAAGTAGTCGGTTGGTTAGCAGTGTACGGATACGGCTGTTGGGCATTAGCAGTATAAGTCGTTTGGGCATTAGCAGTGTACGGATACGGCTGTTGGGCATTAGCAGTATAAGTCGTTTGGGCATTAGCAGTGTACGGATACGGCTGTTGGGCATTAGCAGTATAAGTCGTTTGGGCATTAGCAGTGTACGGATACGGCTGTTGGGCATTAGCAGTATAAGTCGTTTGGGCATTAGCAGTGTATGGATACGGTTGTTGAGCCGATGCAATGTACGGTTGTTGTCCACTAGCAATGTACGGATATGTTGTAGGTTGGTTAGCAATGTACGGATACGGTTGTTGTGTATTAGCAATATACGGATACGGTGTTTGGCCCTGCCTAGCATATGTTGTAGGTTGTTGGTTTATGTAAGTAAACGGTGTTTGGCCCTGCCTAGCATATGTTGTAGGTTGATTGGCAGTATACGGATACGGTTGTTGAGCAGCTGCTATGTACGGTTGTTGTCCATTTGCAATGTACGGAAACGGTGTTTGATTATTAGCAATGTAGGGAGTCTGTGCATTAGCAATGTAAGGATATGATATAGTCCTATTAGCAATGTACGGATACGGTTGTTGAGCAGATGCCTGATAAGTTGTTTGTGCATTTGCAATATAAGGGTACGGTTGCTGAGTATTGGTAGCAGCTTGTGCAACTCTTTGAGCAGTAACAGGTGTGTTTACTATTAACGGAGACCGTTGATTAAAGGGTTGTTGAAAACTCGTCCCTGTATTTACATAAATTTCATCTGACATAACATACTCTTATTAGATAACAAACCATAGATGTCCAGTCGAAGTCCCACCAACAACTGTTGGTGCTACACTGACGAGTTCGTAGTCCAATGCTACAGCATCAGCTGTAACATCGATACCAGCACCTTCACCTATATTTAGGGTGGTTCTACCATCGGTTACACCAGCACCATCTACATAAGATTTACTTATACCTGTTCCAGCAACAATTGTGTCATTTACCCTGTCGTCTGTAAAGTATTTGTTGTTTGTTCCTTCAGCATATGAATCGGTAGTATCACCTAAATCGGTTGGTTCCCAATAACCGTTACCAGCATCCCAAAGTAATGCTTGACCAGCAGAAGGAGTTGAGGTATAATTAATATCTGATAAACTACTAGCACCGATGGATATATTCGCACTTCCATCAAAACTCTGACCAGCAATAGTTCTTGCAGTTGCAAGAGTCGTTGCAGTATCAGCGTTTCCTGTAAGATTACCTGTTACATCACCTGTCAATGCACCTTCAAATGTAGCTGCAACCATTGTTTCCGAACCAACAGACCATTTGTCTTCTGATTCATCCCATACGAAAGATTTGGTTGCTTCAGCACCCCTTAAGACCTCGAACCCAGTATCTTCTGAAGGTGCTCCTGAAGTGAAATCTGAATTAAGTCGTATAATGTTGTCTGCAAGAGTAATTGTATCGGAATTTACAGTGGTCGTTGTACCCGAAACTGTTAAGTTGCCCCCGACTGTAACATCACCACTTGTTGTTAGGTTTCGTATTCCAGTGGTGTCTAAGTTTGCATCTGAGGATAATACTTTACTTGCAAGTGCAGTTCCTAGTGTAATCCCATCATTGTAGTTTAGTTCAGTTGCTGTTGATGATACCGTAACACTATTAAGAGATAGTGAATTTGTTTCTACAGAACCAGCATCAATACCACCTACAACAGTAAGGTTAGTTTGCATATGAACAGCACCATCGATATCTACGATATCTAGATTTGTTGTGCCGTCTACATCTATATTTCCTGAAATATCTAATTCAGTACCTACTAATTTTTGTGTAAGGGTTACTACACCATCACTTGCGATTGCGATTGCATCCGTATCTCCAACTGAACCAATTTGTCCAGCATTTGCGATAGTAATACCACCACTATGAATATCTCTACTAGTAAAAGTAGCTACTCCATCAACTTGAAGGGTAGTAGCCATATCCACAGCACCATCAATGTCTACAACGTCTAAGTTAGATGTTCCATCAACATTAAGTGTACCATCTATCTGAGTGTTACCACTCGCAGCTACAACATCAAATTTACTTGCACCAGCAGACCCAACTCTAAAGTTGCCATCTACTCCTACCGTACTGTTAAACTCTGAAACACCATCGATTGTGACGGATGAGTTTAAATCTGTATGAGAGTCAACATTAAGTGTACCGTCTATCTGAGTGTTACCAGTTGCCGCAAGAATATTGAAATTACTTGCACCAGCAGACCCAACTCTAAAGTTGCCATCTACTCCTGCTGTACCATCAACTTCTAGTTGTCCATCTATCTGAGTGTTACCACTTGAAGCAGTAACATTGAATTTGTTTCCACCAGCAGACCCAACTCTAAGATCACCGTCTAGTCCTGTTGTTCCATCGACTTCTAGTGTACCATCTATCTGAGTGTTACCAGTAATGGCTGCAACATTGAATTTATTTCCGCCAGAATCTCCAACTCTGAAATCACCATCGGAACCAGTAGTTCCATGAACTTCTGAATTTCCAGCGATATCGGAATTACCTGATACATCTAAAGAGCCTGCATCTAACTCACCAGTAAGTGTAACATTTCTGAAACCAGTGATGTCTTTGTTTGTATCTACTGCAACTGCTTTGCTGTGAATTACAGTTCCGTTTGTTAGGTCATCTATTTTTTCTAGGTCGGTCTCATCAATTGATGCACCACCGATTGTAAAGTTGTTTGCTGTGACTGTTCCAGTTAAATCTGCAGTTGTACCTGTTAGGTTACCATAGAATTCTGTAGAAGTAAAGGATGTAAATGCAGTACCGATAGCATTTGTAATCAATGCAGTACCGTCTGTTATTCTTGGTGCAGTAAGTGTCTTGCCTGTTGTAAGTAAGATATCATCTTCTGCAAATGTCTTTCCTGCAAGTTGGATGTTATATCCAGTTTCCAGTACTGAAGTTTGGTATGGAGTTCCGTCTCCATTTAAAATAACACCATTAGTGTTAGTGTTGTAAATGGTATTGACTGCTGTCTCAGCAAACTGACCAACTGGTTGATCACTGTTGGCTGCAGTTCCTAGGTATGAACCTGTGAACGAGTATATGGTAATCTTATCACCAGCTGAAGCAGCTGATGTAAGAGAGATGACTGTGTGTTCTGCATCTACTGGGCCACTGATTGAGTAATCATATGTCTCATTTAAGTGGACTGAATTTTTAAATACTTGAATTCTGTTTGCACGGAACTTTAAAGAATGACCAAATGAGTCGTTACCCGAGAATGCATTCTGAGCTGCAGCTGCAATGTACACGTACTCTTGGAAGAAGAACGATTTGTCTTCTATGGAGTTAACGGCATCTACAATTGTAGATGAGTCACTAGTTCTTAGACCAGCACTATCCCCTACATCAACTGCAAGCTCGTTATACTTCGTTCTGAAGTTTTCTATTGTACTGAATTGGTCTACTGTCTTAGCCATGAATTTTCTCTATTAAGTTTGATAGGAGAGTTTTGATCTCACTCATCTCTTCTTTTAATGTATTTATATCGTCTGCATTACTCTTAAAGATTTCTCTTCTTCTTTTAACAGCAATGTATGCATTGTAATCTGTACTCACAATAGCAGTAGAACTCTCGTCTCTTAAAAGATGTGAGTGTCCTTCTACCTTAATCATTATGCTAGTGCCAAGCATCTGAGAGCAGATACTAGTGGTATTGCAGAGGTGTTACTTCCTTGTCCTACAATCTTCACAGCAAATGCACTAAACTCGGGTAAGTTCTCAGCAGTGAACTCGTATTCCTTAAAGTTTCTTGCATCATTGGCTATTGCAGTATCGGGAGCTCCTGTTGTATTGAAGTACTTCCAACCCAAGTCATCAAATGGTGTTGACTCATCGTTAGACAATACTTTGTACATGACCTTAATATCAGTAGTAGGTGGTCTAAAGAAGTCTGCAATAACTTTAACTGTACTTGCAGCTGTCTTCAAATTAACCTTTCTCGTTACATAGACCATTGCATTGTTGTCACCATCGTTCTCTGTAGATGCAACATAGTCTCCAACAAGTGCAGTATCAGCACTAGAATCAATATTGTTCAATCTGTTCATGATACCGATACAACCTAGTGTACCAACATCAACTATCGGGGAGACATTTGAATTGGTTGATTGTAACTGTAACACAGCAGTGAATGATTTACCGTCCGACATCTCGTTTGTTTCATTGATCGGAGACGCCACCATTGCAGGGTATCCAGTATATGAATTATCGTTTAGAGTGATAAAATCATTGTTTAATCGTTTAGTGTATGCACTTCCATTAATGTATGCTTCAGGGGAAGTTGCAGGAGTTAAGTTAACTGCAGCTGAAATTCGTGTTCCCTGTGTTTGTATACTTGGAATCATTGTGTGGATAGTATCGAAGTAATAATCTCGTGTCGATGTACACCCACCTGTAACTACATCGTTTCCTGAGGCATCAACTCCAGCAGTTTTTATTCCACCACCTGTTGTACTATCGTCTGCAGTGTAACCTGTTTTCAGATCGTAAGCAGACAATGAAGGTATAACTGTATGAGAGTCAATTCCAATATTTGCAATGGCAGTGTAAGTGGCATTAATTGCACCCACTGGTATTCCACCAAGAGTTTCACCGATTGTGTCAACTGAGATCAACGCAGTTGCAGTACCGAAGGTTGCGGTTTGAAGAGTGTCCGTTGTAACGTAACCAGCACCTGTTTTTGAAATCTTACATGATGTTATGACATTTGATGCATTCACAACGATATCGACTGTGACGGTGTCTGTGATTCCGTTGGTAGTTGTTGCAACGTTTAGATAGGTTCCTGCAGTAGGTGTACCCGTTACTGCTGGAGTTCCTATGTTTAGAACTGCACCTATCTTGTCTCCTGAAACATTCCCTATTGTGACGTTTGACGTTGTAGAGTACATACCATGTGAATAGTTTAACACTCTTACATAGTTTTGTCCACTAAATGTTTCAATTGGATTCGACTGTAATGTATGAACTGGTAAAGGTTTATTATCAAATTTTAGAACTGGTGTCTTATTGATAGAGAATTGAGCAAACTTTATGTTAAACTTAAGATCGTCTGTCTGTTCTGCAGTCCAAGTCGAAGCATTCTGTGACATAAACAATGAACCAGCATATGGTTGTCCTGCAATTGTCTGAGATGTTATTAAGTCTTTCTCACCCATTCTTGATATGAAACACTCATACGAGTCAGAGTTTGTAGAAACAACGAAACACATTTCTTTACCCTCTTCTAAGAAAACTGGGGAATCAAATGTAAATGTTGTTGCAGACGAACCATCTGTTGAAGTTGTGACATCAGCAGGATTCTTTGTTACAACAGAGAATGGCATTACTATTTGGCCAGGATATCCATTAACCATGTTTCTAACTTCTACAGAAACTGGCATTGTGTTATCTTTGGTTGCAAAGAATACGTCAATCGATGTTAACATCAATCCACCTTTTGCATCTACCAAGAATGATTGAGCTAAAGGGTCACGCCATTTCCTGCCGAAACCTCCTTCAAAATTACCAGGCGCTCGCCTCGGTGCTGTCCACAGATCAATGAATTGATCTTCCACTGGAATCTGTGGTGGAACTGGGTCGGGTATCGGCAGTGGAGGCGGTTCTTGGGGCGGGATTGTCGGTGATGCCACTGGATCGTTTCCAGTTGGCCAACCAATCACCGGCGTTGTATCAACTGGAACTTCAGGTATTGCTGGTGCATCACCGTCAAAAACCCCCGAATTCATTTGTTGACCTTTCTTAATTACCTGTCTCTCACCAGTAGTTCTTGAAGTAATAACCCTACCATTTCGAGTAGATGTAATCTCCGTTTGAGATGCTTGTAGCATACCCTGTGCTTGATAAATGGTTGATGCAACACTTGCTGGAGTACCTAAGTTATAGAAACTCGAAGTGATGGTCATCTCTTTAGCTCCACAAGGGAATCTCTGAGAGTTATTGTTAGGTAAGTGAAATACTGCTCTTAGTCTACCATTACCATCTGATTTACAATGTAGTGGGAAATTAGCTGCAAGTGTAAGGAAGTCTTCATCACTAGAACCAGTAACAAATGAAGCAGCGTCTTGAGAAAACGTTGCACTGTATGGCCTTACATACTTATTAATATTCATACTATCAAAGTAGAAGTAATGGTTTGTGTTAGGTTTTAAGTTTGTTGCGTCAATATCAATAAATCTTGAACGGATGAAAGGTATAAGTGATATACTTACAACTCTGTCGTTTCTTGATTCCGTGAAGTCTTCTACAACACTTGTTGATACACCTGTTCGTGTTTGAGTCTCAACTGTTTCAGTGATGTCTCTAGTGATTTGCAAACCAGCAACCCACTCACCACCTTGTGCTGGGTCTCCACTCCACGAACCATTCGAAGTTGCTTGAACCTCGGAAGAAACAACGGTAGGTTCTCCTGCCCAAGTTGTCTGCCATGCATTCCAAACAGTACCAAGTGCATTGGCATTCTCAGCCATAATTGCGTCAAAGTTACCTTCTCTGTTAATTCTAACTTCAGGTAGTTGTTCTGTATCCTGCCACACATCGGTTTCAGGTGTTAACTTAATGTTTCCATCGAAAGAGAATACATTGTATGGGTTAACATTGATTGATCGTGATGCCACAGGAACCGAAGCAAACACACCTTCAGTATAAGGTAGAGTAATTAAGTCTCCAGTCTTTTGGTAATTTGAAGATGTTGTAGTGTTCAATTCAATATCAAAGAACTGTGAATATACTTTAGGTCTCATTGCACCTAGTTTTGCATCTATAGACGCCTGATAGTCGGGATGGTTTACATCACCTACTCTATGTCCTCTAAAGTTGTCTACTAGGAATCCTGATTTAAATCTATCAAATCCATCTGCATCTAGTATCTGTTTTGTTTGGGTGTCTCTTTCTAATAATGAAAGAGCCGTGATTCGTTCTAAGTTACCAACTCTGTTGTTAATCCTAGCGATATCTTTCATCGTAAATCTACGATGATCTTGTGATCTTACTTTAACTTGTTTAATGTTATTGGTGTAAGGAGGCATATACAGTTCAAATAACTCTATCGCCTCGTCAACTGCCTTAGGTCTTGTTGGTGATAGTGCAGGAATACCTGTAGAAGTTTGTAACTGACCCGACTTATGTAAGAATATCTTATCGATTCTTCCAACATAGAAGGTAATGTCACTAGTAAAACTTGTAGTGTTCTGAGGTGTGTCTGTGGCACTTGCACCTGTTGCTGTTATACCTGTTCGTGAACTACTGAAATCTCTACCACTCACATATCCAAATGGTGCAAAAACTGCTCCACTTGAGTTGTTGGATAAATCTATTGGACTTGCTGGGTTTGGAGTATCTGTATCAAAGGTCACCGTGCCAAGAATCTGTCCTACGATTGGTCTATAGTCAACTGAGTCTGAAAGTTCAAATGTTCCATCGGGTTCTAATCCACCTAAGTCAACTCTGTTAGGAGAGTAAACTGGAATGTCTTTGTAATCTATTGTTGCATATGAATTAACATCAAAGAAGTCTCCACTACCTGAGGCAGTAAAGTAATCAAATACTACTACAATTGGATTTGACGGTGCAGGAGCTCCTGATTTTCTAACCAGTTTTGCAAGATCATAGAAACCATCCCTTTGACCATCGTCAAAGAAGTATCGACTTGTTATGTTTGCAGAACCTTCTGATACACTAGTAAGTGTACCTTGTGCATTAGATGTCTGACCAACAATACTTTCTGTTGCTACAAACTTTCCTGAGACATAATAGAAGTATGATGTGTTATCATCACCACCATAATTAATAATAATACCGTGTGCGCCAGAGGTTTGTCCAATGACTTTTTCAAACGGTACGAATGTTCCAGTTATTACATTTATAACTGCATTTGGTGGAGTTGGCGTAGTACCACCAACACCTTCGTAGATTGCACGAACCTTAAATGCATCTGCAACACCGAGAGAAATATCTTTATCATCGTATGCAGTTCCATAGAAACCATTAGCACTTCTTGCTGAACCAACTTTAAGAACTCTAGCCTTCTTAATGTTCTTGTCTCTATTGACAATTGTTGAAGTTAGTGTTACAGTAGAAGTGACTTTAAGTACGGTATCATTATCTGCAGTTGCAAACCCTGATAGTTCAAAGGTTCCACCGCTGGGACTTCCTGTAAAGTCATCTACATTTAGAAGATCACCATTCAATAATACAGGTGTATTAGTGTTCTGTTGGATGACTGAAATTGTATAATTGTCAGTACTCTTTGCACCAAATGCCCCTTCAGTTATTGTGAGAGATATTTTGTTGCCTGTGATTGTAACTATCTGTTGTCTTTTAACAGTAATAGATTTAGGGGTAGATGATGCAATCCAATCTCTAGGGAATGATGAGATGGCAACGGTTTGATCTTGATCAAACAATCTTGCACGTCTTCTAACAGCATTACCTGTAAAGGGTTCTGCATAAGCACCCGCTAAGACTGCATTTGTATCATCGGTGACAGAAGCAATAACCACTGCAGCTGCTGTTCCTGCTCTTATTATATCACCTTCTTTTAATTCTGTCAAGAATTTTGTAGCAAAACCTGTCATGGCAGTTGAAGCTGCAAGTGTAACACTACCTGTTAGTGTGTTATCTAAATCGGTTACGATATCTGCTTTAAATACTGCTCTATTTGAACTAATTAAAGGAGTCTGTTTAAGAGACCTTGCACGATCAATGTTATATGATCTTATTCCTGTTGCAGATAAAGAAGCTATGGAGGCAGTGTTTCCTGAACCTACTGTTGATATGGCGTCAGTTGCAACAAATGTTCCAACCACATCATGAACCATGATACTAGCTGCTCCAGCACTGACATTCTTTGCGACTATACCTGTTGCACCTGAGACTGAACCTGTAACCTTATCTCCAGCAACAAAGTTATTTACGGTTACAGCCGAACCAGTTAGGTTGGTGAACATCTTGATATCGAACATATACATGTTCCATATGGAAGCATCAGTATAGACACCAGTTGCACTGGATGTACCTGAGACTATATCTATGTCTCGTACTCTACACAATCCAATTTGGACTGACTGAGACCCTTTGACCTCGGCATATATCTCGACTTCTTTAAACGGTTGAGTATTTGTAGACTCATTACCAAATTCTGGCATTGACTCAGCGTTATAAACTTTAAGTCTATTGCCCATTCGAATTGGTGTAACTGCATCTGCTAGTGCAACTGTTGTTCTTGCCTTATACATTGGCAATGACGTTGCACCAGTTTTATCTATTTCGTATCCTTTTACATATGCTTTACCAGCAGATACTTGCAGGACAAACTTGTTCTCAAGTCCACCATTTAGTTTAGAGTAGAACCCTCTATTGGTACTATCGTCCAAATGTTCTCTTAAACTTGCTGTAAATTGTGATACAACGAAGTCACCGTTTGCATCGAATGTTCTTCGTGCAAGTGTGTTTTCAATCTCATTGTACAAAGGTCTATTGACCTGTAGTTCGATGATACCTTTGTTAACTCTGATCAGTTCTACAAAGTCTGTATCGGTAGTGCTACCAAGAGAGAACTTATTAAGTGTTAATGCAAACTTTAATCTGTCTGCTCCAGGCGAGTTCTCATTTGTTGACCCTGTTGCATTATCGTTTAATGAGGAATCACCAGCTGCGGTAACTAGACTCTCTACAATTGATATACCAACTCTGTAAGAAGGAGCTCCTGAGAATTTCTCTAGAATTAGTTCTTGTGCTGGAACTTTAACAAAGAATCCTCTTATGAATAGGATACCTTCGGTTATCTTGGCAATTGAAGCTCGACCACTAATGATATTGGTTGCTGTTACAGTTCCGACCTGATATTCATTCAAGTTTGAGTCTACAATTGCAACGATGCCTGTTTCACCTAGTGTTACTTCTTGTAGTTCTTCTGCAGAACTAAATGCAAATGAGTTTTTAGTATCAGTTCCTTGTTGCAAGTACTTAACAAACAGACAAGCACTGTCTGTGGTGGTTTCTACACTAGATGAAAACACCTGTGCAACAACTCCAGTTGTTTTGCCTCTATAGAATTTCTTGTGAGATGCAGTTAAGTAATCACTTACATTGGCATCACCACCAGCGTTAGGATTTGCAGAGTTAACTTTGACATAATAGGTGTCCATATCCAAATCGGCTAATGCACCTTGGACTATAGAACCTTCTTTAAAGAAATGATCACCAAATCTTTCAACTTGATTTTGAAGAATTGATTGTGATTGGATTAATTCTCTAGATTGTAACGCCCTACCAGCACGAAAAAGAACTTTCTGAAAGCCCTTGTCGCTGTCATAATCCTCGTAATAAGGTGATACATTTAAATCTGTTTTCTCAGCCATAGTTTCCTAACTCGTTTATATATTATTATGTAGGGTGTCCCGAAGGACACTACTTACATTTCAATAATTAATTTAATATCTTCGATTTGGTCAGCTGCTCTTGTTACTGCACCTCGATTCTCAACATACAAAACTTGCCCTGTGTATTTTTCAACTTCAGGGAAAGCAGCGTCTACTGCGGTTACTGTGCTGATAGTAGTTCCACCGACATATACAGTGTGTGAAGTAGTAAAGTCTACATATCCACCGTCACTATTTGCAACTGGAATATGTGACACTACATTACCTGTCTTAGATACAACTCTTGATACTGCAATTCCATTTCCATCCGAAGTTGCATTCTTAATAATATCGTCAACATTGAGTGACGAAGCATTAAGAAGTGTCATCTGATGATATGCAGCCATGGTAGCTGCAGTTGAAACTGTAGTAGTTCCTTTATTGAATGGGTCTTGTAATAGTCCAATTCTTCTGAAGTCATTATCAATTGGGAAGTCTCCACCACCTTCACCAAACTCTAATCTAGAGTTGACGATGATGTAGTTTCCACCAAGTTCTTGAATTGGGTCTGCACCATGTCCGATTAACGGAGAGATGATTACAGTAATTGCACCACCAGTACCGCCTGGAATATCTGCAACGTTAATTGATGCACGTCTGTAACCAGTTCCAGCAGCTGTAATTGTAACGTGTGAGAGTGCGTTTGATACAACATGAACTGTTGCAACACCACCCGAACCATCCCCATCTACAGGAATATTTTCGTATGAACCATCACCGTTTGTATAACCAGTACCACCAGCAGTCACTACTGCGTGATGAACACCACCGTCTACTGCACTGTTCTCGACATCCCACTGAGATGTACCATCATCAGCGACTGTTGCACCTAAAGCTGCAACTCCGTCAATCTCGGTTTGAACACCCATAGTTTTAACTGGGATAAAATCGTTAGTTACAAATTTGATAGTTTCTGAGGCCGTCACAGTCGTAATATATTTCCAAAGATACCCATACATAGTAGCACCAGTATCAGCAGTTGCAACAATTGCTGTTGCAGAAGTTCCTGAAGGTTTAACAGTTGAACCAACAACTGCACCACCAGTGGCTCTACCAGTTCTAAGACATTTATATACATGATACTCATCGGTCATCACATAAAATCGTCCATCGTAAAGGTTGTTTACGGAAGTCGCAGGAGTTAGATTAGATGCTGAATAGTTATGTGCATACTCATCATAAGTTACTCCTGAAGTCCAATCATATCTAGTAAGACCGTGTGATACATCAGCAGCTGCCACTTGTTTAAGTGCAATCATGTCTGAATATGAATCAATCTCTTCACCAACTGCGTTAGCAGGTGCTGGAGCTGCTGGTTCGGTTGCCCAATCATATGGTCGTCCAATGAATATGTAGGTGGATGATGCTGTTTCAGCTGCACTGAAATCTTCTTTGAATTGTTTAGCATTATGAATTCTAAACTTTTCGGTAATAATTGCTGCCATTGTTCTGTTCTCCTCAGATATTTATAATACTATTTATAACTTCATGCAGACTTTATGTATGCACTAAATGTAATATTTGTTCTTTTTCTTGCTTGAAGTTCATATTCAGGCAAATGTAAATTAGGGAAGTAGGCATCTAGGTCGTTAATTCGTAGTCCTTCGGGGTTCGAATCTTCACTTAGAACGTTACCACTTCCAGTTTCCAACATAACTCCATCATCACTTTCATCTTTCATGTAGTAAGAGATGTCGTAAGTCTGTTGTCCTGTGATTATATTTAGGGTTCTCAGAGTTGACCCAAATGGGACAAACGAAGTTAGTCCTGTTTCGGACACACCCTCTTGAATAAATGCTGTTCCATCTTCTGATATAAGTCTTTCACCAAGACCATCTTCAAGGAACAATCCACTTTCTACTTCTATACTTCTTTCAGTTACGAAATGTTCAACTGGTTCTATTGTCGTTGCTGTTTCCAAGTTGAATAGATCATTACCATCTTCTGATATAATTCTTTCGCCTGACACACCTTGAACAGTTACATTTCTTCTAACTCGTTCTTCAAATCTCAAGTAGTCGGGTTGTGGTTCTCTTAGAATAATTGTACCATCTTCATATACAAGTGTCTCTGCTTGACTAGGAGTATAGACTACATGAGTCTTTCCTTGATCTGCAGGCCTTCCATATCGGTTTCTTTCATCCTCAACAACTACCCAACCATTATCTATGTTACGAAGATTCAATACAGACATTACTGAATCTAATCTAGGTGAACTCTGTGTAATTGCACTTGCAACACTATTTATAACGGTAATATTGAGTTTTCTACTCCTCATCTCAGAGTCGTAGTACTCGGTTCCTTTACCAGTCTCAATACCACCCACTACTGCATAGGCAGGAATTGCTCCACCATCTACTGGGTTAGTGTTGGGTGCAGCGTATCCAGCCTCTCTTAGTGCCAGTAATGCTGGTTGTAAATCCCTAGCACCATTTTCAGTGACGAGAAGACCAAATCCATCTTCAGTTCGAATTCCATCCCCAGTTTCCATGAGAAGGTCTTCATGATCTAATGTATAAATCTGAACTTTTGTTTGTTTGTTCGAGAATGCATCTGTAATACTAACATCGGTAGTCAATGGTATCATGATCGTAGGAAGGAATCGTACTTGAGAGTCCGATACGGTGCTGATAAGATTTTTAATTGCCACTTCACCAAAGAAGATATGACCAGCAGGGTGAAGTAAATCTTTAACTACACCTCTCCACTTGTTAATGGACTCACCAACTTTTACAACATATGAATGTGACTGATAGAACTTACCATCATGAATTCTACTTGCATAAGCATTTGTAGTACCGTAATCACCAACGATCTGTTCTTCGATAATACCTTCACCAGCAAACAATCCTCGTCCATCGAATATGGATGACTTCAATACTTTAAAACTGTCTGAGATATTAAATGATACTGGTTCGTTCTGAAAGAACTCACCTGTTAAATTTGAATAGGTTAGAATGTGTCTGTCTGCATCATACGATACAACTTTACCAGTTGACCCTGACATATCACCAGTGAATGTTAAATCTCTTGTAAGTGATGCACTAGGTGTAGTGATTAACATAGGGAAGTGTGATGTGGATGATAAAATACCATCTCCATCAAACTGATTACCCTGATCTTGAATGTTTATGGATGCAACACCACCTGCTGTGTCTGACCATACAAATAGTTTTGCACCTGTTCCACTTGAAACGTTAACCTGAGTACACGCTCTTGATGTGTCACCACTCTCAATTAGTTCTCCAACTTGGAACACTCCAGTGTCGGTAGATGATCTCTTAACAACTAGTCGTTTCTGTTGTGTTTCAATTCTTGAGATGGTTGCAGTTGCACCCGAAGTGCCTCCTGTAACAACTCCATTTACAAAATATCCTGATAGATCACTCAGGTAAATGTAACCGCCTGGGAATGCCTTAGGTACTGTAGTGTAACTACCACCCGACTTAATGAATACACTTCTGATTTCACCAGTGGCAGTTTCGTGGTTGATCGGGGAATCATCTTCGTATGTTAAACTGTTAAATGAAAGGTATACGTTTACCGTCTGGCCAGCCGTTAATCCCGAAACGAATGTGACTCGATCATTGTTTGTAGTAAAGTCTGTAGTTCTAACCTTCTCAATACCATCTACGAAAACTCTAACTGAGTCATCGTTAAAAATAACAAGGTTGTTATAGTCATCTGTGACTGAAGCTCCACCGAATACTGTTTGACTTGCTGTTGCAGTAAATTCCCACTCGGTAACAAATATTCTATCACGACCTTCGGGTTTGGTTTCGGTTTCCAGTAGGATGGCATCTACAATAGAACCAATGACTGCTTCTGCACCATCACCATTTCCACCCTCAAATACAATTAGATCACCCGCTTCATAACTAGAACCTCTGCTCTCGATCATGATCTCGGTGATACCACCTTCTATCAATCCATTTACAACTGCAAGGGATTCTGTGGTGTCGGTGTCATCTTTAGAACCAACGATATTAATCTGATCATTCAGATTGTAAAGTGAACCGAAAGGATTCAACTTAGTCTCAAATAATAGACCAGCACCGTCTTCTAGAAGAATAACTCCACTGTCATTGTGTGCAATGTAACTAGATGAACCTGTTGTGATGTCTGAGATGATACCATTAACTGTTGCAGTAAGTGTCGTTATACCGTCTCTGTCAAGGATTGTAACAGTACTTCCCTTGGTAAACACCCCCACATGATTGTTCATGATCTCTAGTGAATACAAATTGTCCACATTATCGAAATATACATTCTCAATAACTGCTTGTGCAATGATTATCTTTCCAGTTGAATCGTATTGTGTTATCTTGTCGTTTGCTTCAGGAATTCCCGAAGTCATCGTCAATCTTATTCTTCTCTGTTGAGAGTAACCCGATTCACTTACATGAATAGTTTCATCAATTGGATATCTTATTGTGGCATCTTGACCATACAATAATCTCATTAAGAACTGTAATGATTCTCCAGTCCCCTTCATTTGATAGAGGTCGTGGATGTTTTTAATTGTTAGACGACTATTCTGTAAAGATGCAAGATCAATCGAAGGCATAAAGTCTTTTTGGAAATACTCCAAGAAGTCTTCAGTCGTGTTATCGATGTCTGAGTAGTCTAATAGTCTGTTGTTTGCGAGAACACTGTTCTCTTTATAGGTAGCAACTATACCTTTCTGTGTGGAATTTCTACCTGTAACCGTCTCTCCTTTTGAGAAACCATTACCCGAAATTGTGTTAATGAATAATGAATTGCCGTTTACAACTTCTATCTTTGCAACGGACTTACTGGTTGTTCCTACAATATACTCACCAACGGTATATGGCCCTGCAAGACTCACCTGAGTTTCACTAATAACCTTAGATGTTTCTGAAGTAGGGGACGGTGAGACGGTAGCAGGTTCAAATAATAATGAACCTGTACCGTCTTCTATGGCGAAACCGTCTAATTCGCCTTGACTTTCAAGAGTTAATATCTCTGCCTCTAAAAATTCGAAATACGCCTTAAGGAAAGCTTCAAATGCAGGAGCTTCCGATTTCAAATACTCGGGGAGTAATGAAGGAAGTCTGTATGATAACTTTTCCGAAATTTGTTTTTCGTGAGACACAGTTAATTAATTCTCTTAAGTGATTGCTGGTCTAGACGCAGTTAAACCTGAGTCTGCAATTGGGAACCAATGGGTTCCTGACCATATTAATACCACTGATTCACCAATCGTAGACAAAACGATGTTCGTTGTTGACGAGGCTGATGGCCCAAATGATGTTACTTGGATATTTGCATTCCAAGATGCTGCTGGTTCAGTCGCAGCCCAGATAACTTTTATCTGTCCTACGTTAGTACCATTGCCCAAAGTAAATTGAACGTTTGCTGTTGCACCTGATAAATCGATTGCTGTTGCAAAAGATGTAGCAAGTGTAGAACTCGCAGCGGTTACTGTCGTAATATCGTCTATCGCTAAATGCGTAGGGATATTTTCGAACAATTGACCGATGGTCATTTTCTTGTTGACGGGCGTTCCGCCTGGGTTTTCTACAATGTGTAGAAGGTCATCTGCTGTGATACTCGAATCGGATACCGCTGCTAATGCACTTATTTTCTTATCTGCCATTTTGTTTTCTCCTATAAAAACCAAGTTAATGGGATGCTACTGAGAGCATGAAACCTATCATCTCTCACCACTTTATACATCATTAATACGTAGAGGAAGAAGTAGAACTGTATCCTACCCCTGCACTACTTTCACCACTTGCGATGGTGTCTACCTCACCCTTAACCGAAATATCGTCAGCAGAGATATCAACTAAGATACCCCTTGTTGCAACAACATCGCTGCCACTCGGTATAAGTGTGAAATCAATCGTACTGTCTGCATTCACCGTTGAGGTTATGGAGATAGAATTGATTGAAATTAGTCCTGTAGAATAGTTCACTGTACCAGCTGCACTATCTACATAAATTCTTGTTGACCCTGAAAGTTTATATCTTCTTAACGCACCCTTGCCGTCATCATCAAAGTATTGTGCGTTGGTTGCGTCACCTAGAGCATAGAATCCTGTAGTACTTGTGATACCACCTAGTGAATCGTTATATCCTGAAGTCGGATTGTATAATCCGTTACCCATATTTACAGTATAACTGAGTAATTGAGTGGGTTTAACAGGGAGACCCTTCTTGAGTCGTATGTTTGTTGTGTTACTTAAGATAGATGAATCTGCTTCATCAATAGTCTTAGTTAAGTTTGAATGTCTGAAGATAGAATCGAAGTTAGTCAAGTTTGTATTATCAAAAGTGTTGATTGTTGTTTTAACCAATGACTCCAATTCTCCTTTTGAAAGAGTTGTTGCCCTCTCATTGTATTTGAAGGTTGTTGAAATCAGAATCTTCACGATCTCTGCATCAACTATTTCGGGTCTTACTGTCAACATATTTAGGTCTCTCAACCTAGCCTTGATTACCGTCTTCTCGGTATCTGAAAGATAGTCTGAGTTCATAGGTTTGATTGCAAGGAACACCTTTCCGTACACTGGTGGGTTATTATCTTCCCCACCCCATACTGCAACTGCATCTGCGTTCGGGTAATATTCAGTGACCTTTGCTTTGTAGTCATTCAGTGTTACCAGTCTGTTCTGAGATGTGTAGAACTTCGTTGCTTTAAATTTGATTGATTCAATGGACTCTTTCTCTGTACCACCAGCTGCCTGTGCCGAAACAGTAATGGACGTATCACTAAACCCATTGACTGAACTCACCAATGTAAAGTTCTTGGCTCCATCAGCATGAATCTCATCTACTATAATATAAGTAGTAGTGATGATGTCTCCATCTTCTAATGATTTCCCTAATACCCCATCACCAAAGTAAATCTCAACGTATCCTTCTTCGTTCTCTTGTGCATAATAAACTGCTGAAGTTGTTTTAACATTTGATATGCTTGTTGAGAGTGTGAACGTTGTTGATGTTCCCCCTGAATTGACTGACACTTGGAGTCTACTTCTGTCCACTCTTTCATTAGATAAAACAAACTTAGGATTCGGTGTTTGATTATCAAATACGAATTGGTCTGAAGCATACGTACCCTGCACAATGGGAACACTTGCATAACTGTAAGTACTCCCATTGGCTGTAGGGTTCACGGTATTTGGTACAACAAAGTTGTACGTTTTGCCATCATAAACCGTAGAGAACATACTTCCTCTACCTAATTGCATCTGACTAACTGTCGGGTAAGTTCCATCTGCATTTTTAACGTTTTTAATTGCTAATTCTATGGTTGCACTTGAACACGTTTCGGAAGCAGGGATGAAACCCAAGTCCTTTGCTCTAGATACAACGTTCTTTCTCATCTGTGCAGAGTCTAAGAATAGTTCTGAACCTGCGATGTTTGTATTTACTGCACCAATGTGTGATGAGTATGCAAGAAGATCAACCAACACGGCTAGTGTAGACCCTTCAAAGTTATAGTCCTTTAAAGTTTCTTGTCCTTGTAGGTATGTTTTTAGATTAGTCGCAATTGAATCGAAATCCAAATCCGTTACATTAATTTGTGAACTCTTAATTGCCATTATCGTGTCCTAGTTACAGTGAAGTCAACTTGTTGTTTTCTTGTACCATTCTTAATTGAATAATGAATAGTAATGTTCAGTTCGTTAGAGTCTTCATTTGCTAAGATGACTTGCACATCCTCGACTCTAGGTTCGAATGATTCGATGGTGTCTTTCAATCTCTTTTGAACCTTCCTCAACTTCCTCGAAGTGTTCAGTTCAAATAATAGGTCTCTTACAGACCCACCAAAGTTTGGTTTGAATGGTCTCTCAAAATGATTTGTTAATACGATGTTCTTTACAGATCGTTTAACAGCATCTGAATCGGTCTTAACCGTTACATCTCCAGTGATAGGATGTGCTTTGAAAAACAAATCCAAATCTCTCCATTCTTGTTTGATTGCAACAATCTTTGCGTTGGGAACTATATCGGTTTGAATTGCCATATATCTATTTATACCGTTGATGGAACCGTAATGTCAATCTTCATTGGAAAACCTATTATTTTTAAGAAGTCACAGAATGTTAATGCAACGAAGTCAAAGATTGCCCCAAGGCCAATAGCGTCCAAAAATGATTTGATTATTTTAACCCAATCGAAGAGTAACTTCTTCTTCCAATTGATCTTGAAATCTCTAAGGTCAACTATGAATTCGTTGATCTGATCTTCTACAGAAGTGACAGTCTCATCAATCTTCCCACCAATGATAGTCATGAGATCGAACCCTGCAATTGAAATTCCTTCAATTTGTTTTAACATATACTCCCTCATCTTTTCGGGAGAGTCTTTAAACTTTGATCTGGCATCTGCAATCATACCGTTCAGTAGTCCTTCCAAATCAAATACGAATGGTGTTGGAAGACTGGGTAGACTCAGTGCATCCCATACGGTTTTAAATACAGAGATGAGTTTCTCAAAGATTTTGAAGTAATAGTTATTAATCCAATCCATGATCTCACTCTTAAGATATGAGAAGGTAACCTTTGCTTTCCACTCGTTTACCTTTAAACCAAATGTACCATCGAAGGTTCTATAACACTCGGGTACTAGTATATAGAATGAATCAATGTCATCTTCAATCTGTTTCTTAATTCGTTCTTGTTCTTCCTTAGTGATAAACTTTAGGAGATCAATGTCGATACCCATAATCGTAACCGACATGGTCACTGGAATTAACTTACCAATCAAGTCCATTATCTTGACTGGAACATATATGTGCAACTCTTCTAACAATTCTGTAATAGCGTCTTTAGCTTCTTTTTGCCAGTTCCTTATCGTGCCCTTTTTCCAATACGGTGAAAGGATGTTTGCAATACTATCCATCAATGTCTCAATATCTTTGATGATTCCTTCAATGGTTTCACGAACTTCTGCAGTGAGTTCATCCCCCAATTCCACCATATATACTTTCAACTTACTTGGTATCTGAGCAATTTTATTCAGAGCATCCACCAGTTCCTTTTTAGTAGGAAGGGATATGATATCTCCAGCTGGACACGGAAACTCCGAGGGAATGGTGGGTAGTGTCATAGCCATTATGAGTTAATCTTAACCAATGCACCATCTAAACTTATCTGAGGTGCAACGACTGATAGATTCTTTTTGGATGTGATATCGGTTGTCCCAGTTACATCTGCTTTTAAGTTACCACCCACCGACAAAGTAGCATCACCACCGATGATAACATTAACTTTACCACCAACCCAAAGAGTATCGTCTTTAAGGATTGCGGTATAATTATCATTTACGATTCGAGTTACCTGAGAGCCATCGGGATGTATTTCGTGGAATGTACCTGAACGGTGTTCTACTGCAATTCTTTCTGCGTCTCGTGTATCATCAATTTCTAATATATGTCCTGACTCTGTTTGCAATACTTTGTTGTAAGGATAAACTGGTTTTGCTTTTGACTCAATACCATTTGCATCCGAAGTGTCACGACTAGTGTAATCTCCCTCACCTCTTGCAAAACTTGACAAGTCTGACTCATCAGTATATAATGGGTAGTAAGGTAACATATCTTCCGTGATAGTAGGGTTTTTAATTGTAGACCCAGTTCCATCATACTTGATTTCTCTAGACTCTGGCCCAATCGGTGCAGTGTCTAAAGCAGTCGTTAGACCAAATCCTCTTGTAGGTGACTGCGCTGGGTTTGGCCCATCAGGTGTTCCATCATACGCAACTGTCAACTTTCTTGGGTCATTGAATCCCTTATCCACACTTCGTGTCATCTGTTTATTATCAACACCCTCTTTATATCCTGATTGGGGGATACCTGCAGCTGTTCCCATAATAACTGGTTGTTGACATAGGTCTCCATCCCTGAAGAATCCAAATACCGTAGACCCTTCCACAAGTCCGTGTTGTGTACCAAATCCCGATAACCCTGCAGAGGTAGTCGGTAGTATCACTTGGGCCCATGGAAGGTCGGGGGTCGCAATATTTTGTTTGTCATCGCTGTGTATTCCATGGACACGAACACGAACCCTACCTACTTTAAGTGGGTCTTGTCTATCCTCAACTATACCATAAAATGTTTTCATCATGTTGTTGTACCTTGGTCTAAAGATGTGGGCCTATGATCTCTAACCTTTTTGGTGTAACTTTGTTTAACACACTCTATAGTCGATACACCTCTTTTAGTTAATGGGTTGACATCAACACAATGTTCCACAATCAAATACCTGTCATCATTTAGTATGTCTGAAGTGTCTGAGTTATCATGTTGTGATTCAGGTTGAGGAAGTCCAAGCTTGATTATTGTTCCTACTGACAAATCAGTTCTTACAGGAATGGTTACCAAGATACGATGTTGTTGTAAGTTCTCCATCAATGCACGTCTTTCAAGACTTGCATTATCTTTAAACACATCTCCTATGAAAGTGTCATCATCACCCACACTATCTGAATTATCGAAGTCGTGGTTGGGGGTGTTTGTGTACAACACTACACTCTCGTATGCCTCATTAATAGGAAGGTCTATATCCACCTCATCGAATGATGGGGATTCATTTGGGTCGGTCATCGTATTGGCTCGAAAGGTTATCTCGTTTTCACCAGTCATAACCATTGGGTGACCTGAAACGTGTTCTCCCTTTGCATGAGACTCTTCAAGGTCAAAGATAATATCACCTTCCAGTTTTCGTAAAGGGTCGTATGACTTCAATGAGGATGCATATGCACCACCAACGGTTCCTCGAAGTGTGTCGAACAGTTGGGGTTTACTATATTGAATTATCTGAGTGTTTTGGCCCTGAGGAGCATTCAAATTAACATCTGTTTGACTGTCTGCACTTCTTGGAAGATACGAAAACTCTAATGGAAACTCTTGTGTAGACATCGTGTCTATACTCGCAAATCTAAATCCACCGTTTAGTGTTTGATAAAAGAACATGCCATTTTTGGTATGAGTATCTTTACCGATTGATGATTGTGATGTAAAGTGGTCAATTATTTTTGCAATTGTCCAATTGGGTGCTATGAATTGAATTTTATCAGGAGTGGTTTCTTCCCACAAATCGATATCTGATTTGGGAACATTGAGACCATGTTTCTCATCGGTAACAATACCAACTAACATATTAGTATATGACCCTCTAAGAGTTTGACTAATTCTGTGTCGTCTTGCTCGAAACATTCTTGGGTCACAAATTTTGATGATATATGTTTGTGTACTAGATTTAATTCTCTGCAGATCAGTTACACTATACACTCTGAATGTTTTATCAATCGAGTCAGCAGTTGTTGCCTTTTCTCCAAGGCCTTCTTGTTGTGAAAATGAGATTCGAATTGACTCTTGTCCAGTGAATCTAAAGTTCTTTAAAATGTTAAGACCGTCAACAACGGCAATCTCTCCAGTAACAAACTTGTTATAGATCGATTCGTAGAGTCTGACATTTGGAGAGACCAACGCAAGATCAACCACATCACCATATTGATTTACAATAGTGATGGACTCTATGTTTATACCACCTTGTTGTTTATCTTCAGCCATTTGACATCACACGTTCAAATTCCGATACCACCCTTTTAATCTTCTCGGGTCTAATGATTTTAATTCTTCGTTTTGCTTCATTGAGGTTCCACTCTTCAGTGTAGTGTGAAATTTCAGACCACCCTGTACCACCATGATTTCTCTTGACCTTATCTGCATTCTCATAATAAGATGTTGTATCTCTGTGATCTGCCACTGTGGCAACTGTGAAAGACTGACCACTGTTAGACCCTGTCACAACATCACCGATTGCAAACTTACTGCCTTCAACTGTTATTGATTTTTGTGTCGGATTGACATTAATGACCTGTCCCAGTTTAACACCAGCGGAATCTGTAATCTCTTCTCCAACAAGAAACTTAGTACTCGAAGTTATTGATACGTCTTCAATATATGTAAACTTACCGTCTGAATCATCCAAACCACTTTTGAAATTCTTCTTCGTAATAATACCTTGTGTGTTCGATGAAAACAAAGTCTGTCCTTTGAATTTTGCCTCTAGATATTTTTCAAATATTTGGGAATCCATATGCCAGTCATAATAGTTTTCTAACTCATTGACTAGGAAGAATGTCCAATGGAGATCACCATCTCCATACAGTTTTGATGCAACCACATCGGGTCTATCCCCTTCAGATAGTTCATAGTAAGTGTACTCAACTATACTGTTTACTGCACTCTTTTCTATGGTAGACTTTCTGAAGAAGTCTTTAATGGTAACGATCTTACCAGTGTTAAGTGTGTACTGTATCTCGGGGAAGTTTGAAAATAGTTCGTTAGCCATTATGACGCCTCTGCGGTTGGTTTAAATGCAGATATTTCATGATAATTTTGTTGTGACATAATCTCCATCTCTGTAAATCCAATTGTCATCTTTGTACTGATTGGTTGACCACCCTCAAACACTGCAAACTTCTGGCCATTGAAGTGATCTACGTCACACTTAGTGCAAACCATTTCTAGGTAACCATCTAGTGTGTCTGCAATCGGGCCACTAAACTCTGCTGTGAATTTGTTTGGATAGTTAAAGTAGTTCTCTACACCACCTTTGGTATCGCTAAGATTTGATGTGTCGGGTAACATAGCACTTCGGAAAGTATATATTATTTTATTGACCATATCTGCTTCATCTTTAGATTTGGGCCAGAATTCATACATGAATTCAAATGACCTATAACTAACACCGTTTAAATATTGTTCTTTCATGGGGTTAACTGCAAGACCTCTTTTTCTATTGAATTCGTCTCCAGTCAATGCCGACAATCCCTGTCGCAGTACTTTACTACCAACTTCCATGCTAGCTTCAAGGCCAGCACCTATTTTATCAAGAGTATCCCCTGTATTCTCCATAACAGCGTTTGAAATAACACCTAATGCACTCTTACCTTTATTTTCATAATCAACACTCATTGATGAGGTAATTCCATCGGGAACATATAACATTATGTCAATATCACCATCGGCAAAAAACTTTGCTGCATTGGATTGACTGTTGTGTTGTGTCCGTGCTTTAACAGTGAACACTATGTAATTGTCCAAAATATCGTTCAGAGGGTATATATATTCTATTGCTTGGCCATTGGGTGTTTGCTTGGCCAAGGCTAGAGAACCGTTTGCAGCTTCAAGTCCCTTCTCAAGAGAACTTCGTCTCTGTTCTAAAACTCTCTTTGATTCCTCTGCCTGTTCCCCAAGTTTATCTAATGCAGACGTGAAGTTCAAACTCTTCAACTTACTGGAGATGCCCTTAAACGAGTTGATCGCAGACTTTGCTTTGTTTATCTTATTAAGTATTTTGTTGACTGAGGCCATTTAGAATCTCTATAAATAGTAGTAATTAATTATGTTCACTTCTATTTATGTCATACAAAGGTAAGTTCAAACCAAAGAACTATAAAAAGTACAAAGGTGACCCCACAAAGATATTCTATAGGTCTTTATGGGAGAGAACTTTCATGCGTTACTGCGACAATAACAGTGCCATCATTGAATGGAACTCTGAAGAAATAGTCATACCTTATATATCTCCTGTAGATAAGAGGGTGCATAGATACTTCCCCGACTTCTATATCAAGATGCAACAGACCAACGGTAAGGTCGTCCGTGAGATCATAGAGGTGAAACCGAAACGACAAACCCTACCCCCCAAACCACAACAGAGAAAGACTAGAAGATATCTCACCGAGATCAGTACCTATGCAGTCAACCAAGCAAAGTTCAAAGCTGCAGAGGATTACTGTAAAGACCGTGGGTTAACTTTTAGAATATTAACTGAAGACCACCTGACATAAAACCATAAATAGAATGTATGGGACTATTCACCAATATACTTAATACTGACACTGCACCAACTAGAGGGGAAAGTCTAGAGTGGTTTAGAGAGTCGGTCTCAGAAATGAGTAGAGGTCAATTCAGAAGGCCTAGTAAGATATTGAGAGAGGGACAGAGTGTTCCTAGTGCAATCCTTGGTAGAATGTACATGTTTATGTACGATGCAAAATACGGTGATGTAATGCCGTACTATGATAGATTCCCCCTAGTGATTCCATTTGATTTCACTAACAATGGTTTCTATGGCATAAACCTTCATTACATTGCACCAAAATTTAGAGTGTTATTGTTAGAGGAGTTGTACACTATAGTAGAAGATGAGGACATGGAAGATGAAGCAAGATTTCGGTTATCCTATGAATTGATTCAAAGGGTTACAGGATTGAGATATGCAAAACCTTGTATCAAGAGGTATTTGACCACTCATATAAAAGGACAAGTTAGATTGGTTGACCCATCACACTGGAGTGTAGTGTCTATGTTACCAACTGCACAATTTAAGAACTTTAACGTTAACACGGTGTATGCCGACAGTAGGAAACAATTTTAATGGCAAGTATAGATAAACTAAAATATAATTTTGATACTGGCGCAAGAGCAAATATGTTCTCCGTACTCATCAATTGTCCTAAACTGGGTTTCAAACTGGAAGGTCTTAGAGTGGAGACTTGTTCTCTGCCTGGCAGAAAGATCGAAACTCAAGCTTGGTCTGAATATGGAATGACACGGAATCTCCCAACTGGTGCAGTTACCGATGACGGTGGTGAACTTACAATGACATTCATATGTGATACATCATTTGCAGATCGTTACTTACTCGAAGCATGGCAGAGTTTTATATTCGGTGGAGAGGGAGATATGGATACTGGTAATAGTATACACCCAATCTTTAAGTACTACTACGATTATGTGGGTGAACTCACTATCAGTGCCTTACGAAAGGATGATAAAACATCACTACAGTACACTATACATGAAGCATATCCAGTCTCCTTTGAGAAGATGGAGTTTAGTTCTGAGTCGGGAGATATATTAAAGTTTTCAGTGACATTCAATTTTAGGACATGGGAAAGTAAGTATGTTCCTGCACCTAAGTTGTCTGCACTAAATAAAGGTAGAAGAGTATTAGATGCTCTTCAAGATGGACTGAAAGTGGGTTCACGATTTAATAAGAAGTCACAGAAACTTCTAGATAAGGTGAATAAACTAGATGGTACTGCCACAAGATTACAAACCTTACTTGGTGGCAATGGATAATTATAATATGGAGTAAATTATGGGATTACCAATCCAAAAAGCACCTAAATTCAAGTGCGAATTAAGTGGAGGAAAGGTCGTTGAATACAGACCCTTTCTCGTTAAAGAACAGAAGTATTTATTAATTGCAAAAGAGAGTGAAGACAATCTCGAAATTCTTGAAGCAATTAAGAATTTGGTTACAGCAGTTACAGACGGAAAGGTAAATTCCGATGAACTACCAATATATGATTTAGAGTATTTGTTTTTACAGATACGAGCTAAGTCGGTAGGAGAATCGGTTAAGATATCTCTTTACTGCAGGGAGGATGATTGTAATGGAAGTGGTTCAACAAGTGTAGACTTGAGTTCTGTAGAAGTTGCAGACGTTCCTGTTGTTGATAACAGGATAGAATTGAATGAGACACTAGGTGTTACTCTTCAATTCCCATCCACTAGACAACTTGCTTTGGTTGACCAAAAGACAGATGACGGTGACAGGATAATCGAACTGTTGAAATTCGGAATTGAAAGCATCTATGATGAAGAATCCGTTTATGAAGCAAGTGATATATCTGATACTGAGATAGTGGAGTTTATTGAAAACTTGACACTAGACCAGTTGGAGAAATTGAGTGGGTATTTTGAGAATATCCCTTCTATTGAAAAGGTAGTAGATTTTAAGTGTGACAGTTGTGGAAAACAACAGTCTTCAACACTACGAGGATTATCTAGTTTTTTTTGATAGCTCTTTCTCATGAAAGTTTGGTGAATTATTACAACACCAACTTCCAGTTAATGCAACATCATAAGTATTCATTAACAGAGTTGGATAATATGATACCTTGGGAAAGAGAGATATACACGAGTCTTCTACTCCAATGGTTGGAAGAAGAAGCAGAACGACAGAAGGAACGAAACAGAAAATAGATGATGTGATACATTATGTTTACGTGAGGTGATTTTATTAATTTTATTATATAGAGGATTAAAAAATGGCTGAAGAAAACGAAAAAGATCATTCGAGTAACGAAGTCGAGATAGACTTAGATAAGTATATGGCACTTATCGAAAAACTGGATGAACAAGAAGATACAATTAAGGAGATGAAAGAGGATGCGATTAAAGCTCGGAATCAACTTGCTCCCCCTAAACGAAAGTTTATGGATTTGTTCTTAGACGATAACGACATTAATGAAAAGGCAATCATCGGGTTTATCTCGTTTTTCTTAATGACAATATTCGGACTAACCGACTTAATAACTGCGTTAGCATTTGATATGGACTTAAAGGTATCTGAGACTATCTACACATCATTCGTTGTAGTAACACTAGGTGCATTCGGAATATCAGAAGCTGGTAAGGCTTTCGGTAAATAGGTAAACAATAAGAGAGAATCATGGCGACTCCTGAAGAAGAACGATTACAAGCTAAAAGACAAGCAGACAGTGCTAAGTCATTAGCTATTGCAGCTAAAGAAAGAAAGGCCACAGAAGAAGTCACTGAAGCAACGAAAAACTTATCTAAGGGAATGCGTCACACCATTACAAAGATGGGGTTTGCAGATAAAGGTCTGCAAGTAACTGTTGCTAATTTGTTAGAAAATGGTAAGACTAGTTTTAGTAGTGCCTTAGCTGCAAGAAAGGTGTTGAAGTTACAGGAAGATAACAAGTCTGATTTAAAAATGCAACAACAGTCAGAACTAAAAGCCATAGCAAATGCTAATATTGCAGAATCTTTAAATGTACAAGAACAACTAATTCAAGAACAAGCAAGTGCAGTTGTCTCTGCACGTGAGACTAATGCAGAACTAAAGGGTTTGATTGATAACACGAACACTATACGAGAGGGTGAAGCTATACTTCTTGCATCAGGCACAGACACAGTGGAAGCACGACTTATAACCGAAAAGGCACTACAAAAAAACCTAAGAGCAATATCGGAAAAGGAACAATCCATACGAGACTTGTCTAATGATAAACTTGATGCACAAATTAAAATAATAGAAAAACATAATAAGTCACTAGAGATAGCAACTGACGGTGAAAACATTCGCCGTGAGGAACTCGATAAACAACTACAAGACGCAGGAGCAGATGGTGCTTTCGAGAAATTCAGTGGGAGTGTAAAAACTCTAACTGGTGGACTAATTGATATTGCAACTCCTCTTGACGCTCTAACAAAAAACTGGAATGCATTGAAAGACTTAGGTTCGTCTATACAAAGCTTTGGTTCGTCTATGTCTAAAGGATTAAACACTTACCTTGGTGGCGCTGAAGAACAATCAGAAGCCAATGCTGCCCTTGTACAAAGTCAAGATGAGACCACTGGTGCCATGGTCAAGAATTCCGTCATACAGACTTCGATTGGTAAAAGACTAGCGGCAACGTTAATAGGTCTAACAACTGGTCTTGTCACGATGATATCAGGAATAATTCTGCCCATAATAGCTATTGCAGCTGCACTATTAATCATCAAAACTGCGTTGGACAAGCTTTCGTTCGCTGGTGCTGGTGAAGCGATAAAACGAAGTCTTAACAGTGTCGGGAAAGTGGTGGAAACTTCCGCCGAGGCAGTTAAATCGGGTTTTGCACGACTAAAAGATGCGTTTCGGCCAAGCACATGGTTCAAGAGTACCAAGGTTCCCAAGACACCACCACAGAGACACCCAGCTGGTGCAGTTGACAAGCTTGGTAACAAGATCGGTGGCCAGTTCATGAAAGAAGGTGACGAGGCTCTTAAGGTTGTTGGAAAGGTTGCTGAAAAGTCTACAGGATTCTTTGGTGGTCTCAAGTCAGTGTCAAAAGGACTTATTAAGAAACTTCCTCTCATTGGAGCTGTCGCTGAAACTGGTTTGGATGGTTTTGATCAATTCGAAAAGATGGATGATCTAAAAGCAGCTCGTGCAGACGGAACTCTAATGAAGAAGGATGAAAAGACTGGTGAAGACCGTGCGTACACAGATGAAGAGTTTGAAGAATTGCAGACTGCTTACACGGCAAACCTTGCTGGTTCAGCAGGTAAAGGTCTCTTTTCGTTTGGTGGAGCTGCAGCTGGCGGAATAGCTGGTGCTAAAGCTGGTGCATTTATGGGTGCCTTCTTGGGCCCCATAGGAGCTGCAATAGGTGGTTTCCTTGGTGGTGTGGGCGGTGCAGTCTATGGTGCTTCCCTAGGAGGTGAGGCAGGAGACTCTTTGGCTACATCGGTTGCCGAGACGGCATTGGGTGGAAGTGGTAATTCTCAAGAGATTCTAGACCAAGCAGCTGCAAGTATTAAGACGACTGAACCCGACACTAGTACTGCATTGATTAATGGTCAAGTTAACCTAGATGATCAGATTAAACAAGCTGTGACCAGTGCAATATCATCAACTAGTATAGTATCTGACTCATCAGTCAATGCCTCGAATAACTATAGTTTTTCACGGAAAGCAGGTGATAGTGGTGCAACTGTAACTATGTTAAACCCTGTGCTTGCTTAACAGTCGGTATGTCTTAAGACATCTAACTTAGTAACCGTCTTTCTATCGTATTTTGTTTTGTCCGAATGGACTTGTGATTTAGAATGAGGTGGAGTCACCTTTCTACTTTTAACTTCAATCTTTTTGCCATAGATCGTCTCCCAGTTATCTGTATAACTAGTTCCCGATTCGGGTCTTCTCTTTGACCCCTTTCCACCATGTGTTGAACTCATGATTATCTGACACCTCTTCTCCGTACTGGTTGCAATCTTTTCTTTGCTTCCAATTTCTTTGTTCTTTTTAACTGTTGATTCTTTTGATTCTTCACAGAATTAGGTTTTTCAAAAAACTGTCGTTCCCTAACCTCTTGAACAATACCTGCGTTGTCACACTCCTTCTTGAACCTACGCAGGAGTTGATCAAAACCCTCTGTGTTCTTGTTCTTCGGATGTGTTCTTGGTGTTACATTTGGCATATTATTGTTCTTGTTAAATTCTTAAATAGGTGAAAAGTCGCCCCACGCCTTACAGCATACCCGCTCTCTTCCGACCAATCCGCTAGTTTGCTATTGGCCTTTCCCTTACTGAGTACCCCCTTATTTATCCACGGTCTCAGTGTATGTATCAACTATATCACGTACTTTCATAACAAAACATTGATACACCCCAACCAGAGCCTAGGACTAACTTTCGTTAGCTAGACTCTTAAAGTAATCCATCGCATCATCTTCTTCCACTTGGGGAGTAGATTCTGCAGCTTGCATTACTGGTTCACTTGCAACAGTTTCAGTTACAACATTAGCCCAAGGAACTTCTTCCAAGTCTTCTGCTACACTTTCTGCTGTTGAAGTCGATGTACCACCTATAACTCTTTCGAATTTCTCTTTGAGTTCCTCGTAAGTTTTAAACTCACTAGGGGCAATAACACTCGACAACGAATGCACTTGACTAAACGTACTGTTTAGTTTTGATTCGTCAGCAAACAATGGTGCTGGTTTTTCGAACTCTGATTTATCATAGTTCCAATATCCGTCAACTTTACGAATTTTAATCTTAAAGTTTGCACCTTCTCCTCTTAGATCAAAAGGGTTGATTGCAGTCTCATCTTCAAATGCTGGTGAGATTGCTTCCTTAAGAGCTTCAAAGATTTTTTTACCAAAACGGTATTTGAATACCTTCCCTTCGTTATCGGGATTCTTGGGGTCTGAGATAACATAGACATTAGACACATAATGTAAACGTCTTTTCTGTTTACGTGCTATCTCTTTGTTAGCTTCAATCCCAGTATTCCACAACGTAGAGTTGTACTCAGAGACAGGGTCTTGTTTATTAAGAGTCGTTAAAGACTTCTCAATATACCATCCACCTGGCCCTTGAAAACCGTGGTCGAAGTATGATACCCATGGCATCTCTTCACCCTCGGGGGTTGGTAAGAAACGAACCACTGCATAACCATTACCAGTTTTATCTAGTTCGGGTTTCCACATTGTGTCGTCATTAAAGGATTTTTTTTCACCACCTGTTGGTGAAGCAGTTTCCATTGCTGCTCTTAGTTTATCTAAACTACTACTCATTGTATTCTCCTATTGTATAAACAATTTTATTAACAATTTTATTAAAGACTGTTCCTTAAAACAATCCGTCTTTATCTCCCAGCCAGTCTTGACCGAGAATCCATTCCTTACTACTTTCATAGTAAGGTAGTTCATTATACTTGATTTCGTCTCTTTCGTCAAGAGGGTTTTTCCAGTATACTGAACCTTTACCATAGTACCATTCTAACAGTGCTATGAACTGACTCCGTTGTGCATTAAGCACTCTAGAGTCTGTATTGTATTTATGCATATAGTTTACACTACCTTCATAAATATTTTCAGATGAGTCACCTTCCAGTGCATCAAATCCAATTAAATTAATCTTCTCATATCCCAGCATCATTGCATAACCCAATGCAGACATTCCTGTAAACAGGTTCTTTAATTCAGGGTAGTTATATGTTACTATAAGTTCGGGTCGTGTTAGTCCTAGAAATTGTGTTGCCCCTGAGTCACCTTGAATGATGAAGTGTGTGTCAGAGTCCCTTCTCGACACACTAAGATTCGGCAAAGTAGGAATAAACATATCCCAAAGTTCTATCGGTAGGGGGTCGATGTCTGCAAATGCTACAAGGTTTCCCAAGTAGTAACCCGACTCTACGATCTCTTGTTGCATGGGCATATCAACTGCAAACAAAATATCACAACACTTAGTGTCACGATAGACTGCATTACAACCCCACACTTCATGGCCAATCGCAGAGAGATCAATATCTTTTCGTGATGGCCCGTTACCTACTATTGTTACTTCGAGCATAATTCCACAAGTTTTGTTTTGAATTTTAAGTGGTCATAAGATATAAAAGATTTGTACTTGTTTATCTTAATGTGTGCTTCGGGGTACACTACCTGTTCTTGTATACGTCCCTTCCAGTCTTTGGTGAACCCAATGATCTCATCCATGATACAGATCGTCTCTATAGACACACTCTTTGCAAGATACGCCTTAAGTAGGATAGGGTGTTGACCACCTTTAACCTCTAAGACTTTGTTTATATCTTTCTTCATGAGTAGGTCTGACACTTCTGTTTCAAACATATACGTTAGTTTCTGATTCCGTTTCTTCCACTCTTTGTATACTTTCACACATTCATCATCCAACAAATCTCCTGCCCAACTATCTTTCTGAGATAGGTTAGCAATGTAAAAATCTTGAAGTTCTTGTTTGTGAATTTTGAACAACTTACCGAAATGGTATTTGTCTTTTCGTTTGAGAAAAGAGTTGATGTCCGATTTAACCTTACCGTTGTACTTTACGAAATCGTAATCCTTGGAATAGAAGTGTAACTTAATTCCTAGATACAACGTGTACGCATCGTAGCCTTCCCGACTGGTCATCCTTTACACCACCCTTAAACAATAATCTTCTTTTCGGGTGGAGTTGCGACTACTGGAGCTCCATAAACTGCTTGGTTATGGGCTTCTGCAACTTGTTCATTTGTCGGAATAACAAATACATAAGATGCAAATGTTACTTCTGTTGGATTGAGTTCACCTGTTACGGCAATGCCTCGTGCAAATCCCATCCCACCATCGGGAGTACTCACAATCATTTTTGGATTGGTAAGTGTGACCCACCCTTTCGTGATCTCTTCGAATACCCCAACGTACTCACCACTTACTGTTACTACTGATACTATATCACCTTTTCTCATAATTTTATACTCCTATTCAAAGAACCGTGTAATGGTTCCTTTAGTTGTTTTACCTCTATTGACCATGTTGAGACCTTGTGCCTCAGCTTCCAATTTATCTTTAAGGGGTTGAGATATTAACCTCTTTGCTGATTCGGGTTCTAGATTATTGTCCTCACATATCTTTACGATTGCACCCATTACATCGGTGCCTCCTCGTATCAATAGTTTCTCAACTTGTTCCGTAAAGTCCTTTTTACTTATCATGTCTATCCTTCTAGTTCACCTAGTTCGTTTTCTATAAATCTAATTCCCATTTTATACTCCGTGTATAGTTCTATAACGATTTCTTAACTCGTATAGTTTCTCAACATAATCTCTAGGGTCTGCCTCAAAGACTTGAACCGCTCCACCATCAACAGCCACTACTGCAACTATATTATCAATAACTTCACCAGTAAGTTCCTCTACCATGATTGCATATGCAGTCATCTGATGAAACCAAGGGTCGGCCATATATTCTTCTTTATACTTTGCACTAGTCTTAAAGTCTATAATACAAAGTTCGTTATCCCAAAAACCAACACAATCTACTTGTCCTGCCATTTGTAGTGAGTCACTATACATCGATGCTTCTAAAGCAACTGGAATGATATCGTCTAAAACTGGTTGTACTGCTTTGAACATAGACTCGTCTAAGATATTCTCAAAGACAATCTCTTCTTCTGCACGAAGATATTGTTCAAATAACGAATGCATTTTAGTACCACGTTTGGCTGCAGTCGTTGAAATTCGATTTGCTTCTTCAGCACCTACTCGTTCTCTCCACAACTTAATGTGATCTCGTGTGAGCAACCCAGTCACAGTAGTCACACTCGGGTACTTTTCTCCACTCGGAGTTTGATAATATCTCTTTCCGTCTTCTTGGACACGAGACATACTTTCTTGCAGGGATTCTAAATCATCTAATGATATAAATTCTTCCATAATGTATTATACTCTTATTTTCTCTGTAAGTCAAGATGCTTTTTGACCACTGCTCGAGTCTTCACTTCTTTAGCGGTCTTACGGTGGTATCGTTCACCCATAGGTGAATCGGGATTGGCTGCACCGATACGACTGAACACTTCGTTCATTCCACTATCGGGTTTTACACGATCACCCACTCCACCGACATCAGCAGGGCCAGTGAATATTCGTTGTTCAATATGAGGGTTCTCTTTTAAGAAGTCGTCTTTACCACTGAGGGAAAGAAGTTTCTCTAGACGTTCACCAGTGTTGGTGTTTTCAAATTCATAAATTGGCATTATAGTTTTCCCCTATTTCGTTTTTTTTTGTATTCGGAATACGTCATTTGTAAAATATACTCCTTTCCTTTTCGGTAATATTCTCACCAAATAAAACTCCAACCGACAGAGGCAATTCTCTTACCATGTCTGTCCTATTTTTTGCTTGGAAAAACTTTTCTTTAGTTGGATATTTTTGTATATCGTCTTTTGATATCATCAACACTTTATCTCGTTTAAAGTTGAGAAATGCCATGAAGAATGGGGCTTCGTGTTGGTTAAGGAACTTCTCTTTTCTTGCAAGGAAGTGAATGTATCTATAGTAACTGGGCCAGTCCTCGTTCCATGCACTCCACCTTTCTAAATCAATTGTTGCAACTAATTCATCGTTATGAACAATACCCAAATCCACACCATAATCACCATGGGGTTTCGGCCTAAGGATATCGGGTGTTTCAGTTAAGAAAGAAGTAAGATAATTCTTTAGAGACTCATTAGTTTTTACCATATTGCAAAAAATTTGAATATCTGTATTGTCATCATAACTATTGGTTCTGTCTTCATACGAACCCCACTTAGTTCTTTCTATATTTGTAACTTTCATTATTTTTTCCTATACCTGTTGATAATTAAATGATTGAGTAAGTGTCGGTATATTCTTTCTCTCTTTCATGTATCTATTATCTAAATGTCTGACCAAATACTGTTTGACGTATTAATTTCATTACTTATAAAATATGTGTTGGTCTACTGTTACCACTTCAGTAAGTGAATCCGCCCAGTAGGGGTGAACACTCGTTGCATGATAGTGAGTTGAACCTTCAGTAATGTCTCCATACTTAGATTGTAACACATCTCTTGCAATGTGTAAAGAGAGTAACCAAGTAGTTGAGTCAACTGGTGCATCGGCCTTACCGTCACAATACCAACTGAACTGACACTGGTTTAAAGCAGGAACCGTTAGTCCCTTCCAGTTCACTCTCATCTTTGCATCGTACACTACATCACAGATAGTGTCGGGATAGGATGGGTGTTCCACTCTATTCTGAACTACTTGTGCAACTGCAATCTTTCCTGCTAGAGGTTGATTGGCACTCTCAAAATAGATGTTCTGTGCAAGACAAAAGATGTCTCCGTTTTCATCGGATGCACGAACTGATTGTGTAAGTGAACCCACTAGGAAACCTAGTAATGCACCACCTATTAACCAAAGGTATCTCATCTTCACGATTTGTACTCTATCCACGCACTTACAAGTTCAAATGCGTGTTCTTCACTGAAACCAAAGTTATCTCTCAACCACCTTGGAGCGTGTAAAGTCATTCCAAACATATTCATCTCTCGACTCTTTTGCAATTCGTCCAATTCGGGAAACCATTCTGCTGGTTCGAAAGGAATTTGATTTTGATTCATACCCTCAAACATTTTAGTAACCACTTGTCATATCTGAGTACGTTAACTCAAGACCCATCTTTGGTTCATCGGGTGCCATGTCTTGTGAGTTCATCGTACCATACTTTACTAAGTTCATGACATCGTCTGCCGTTAATTTCCCATCCGTATTTTCTGCAATCAATTTTGCATCTGCATATGTAATCATAGTTTTTGTATCTCCTCTAAGATCGTTTCTACCTTTTCTTCTGTAAGATATCCAATGACATCTTGTGTGATGGGGGTGTGGTAGGTTATATCCCCATCAGCTCCTGTTACTGCAAGTTCCCATAAACCTTGTTTGTTCCCATAGGAACCTTTATGTTTAATGACACTAGCACCGTAGCCGTTTTTAAATTTGTAAGTTAGACAAACACCACCATTGTAGTCAAGTTTGTCAGTTGGTTTTATATTGATCACGACTTGTAAACTCCTATGAGTTGTTATTGTATTCGGCTTTGATTCCACCATCTACAATAAGTTGAGCAATTTCAGAAGCCGTGTAGGAGTTTCCACCTACGTGCCATGAACACTCGTTAAGAGGGACGTGTCCGTCCTTCCAGTTATAAATTGTGACTGTCTCATAGTCATAGTCGTAGTCTTCCATACCTTCTTCTTCAAAGTACTTGACATTCAGTACCCACTCGCAATTAACTTTTGCATATGGGTCGGCATCCATGTAGGTTGGTTTTCCAAACAACTCTAACAGGGTGTCGTATGTGGTGGTGATATATCCTTGAAGAGAAGTGCCACCTACACCTTCATCTTCGATTTCGTATTCTTTAATTAACATATTATGCTACCTCTTTTTCTAAATTCTTGAACCACTCACCAAGGGCCTTTTCACCCACGACTTTGGTTCCATCTACCATGACGTACTCGACATGGTAACTCTCAACATCTCTTTCATCGGTTTTTTCATTTACGTAAGTCCAAACTTGAACCTTAGAAAGAATCTCACTTCTCATGTAACCGTAGTCACCATTCTCGGTGACCTTCTTAGAAGTCCATTGACCCTTTTCATTCTTCTCAAGAATGTAAGGAGACTCCCAATGTTCGATGTGTTTACCTATATCATTCTCGTCAATGAGTTCCCACTCAAGGACATATTCCATTGCCGAAGAATTCTCATAAGAGTGAATGAACGCAGTTTGTTTAACTAAGTCCTCAAGGTACTCCGTGTTAAGGAAATCTATATCTGTGATAAGATATGTCGAACCACCCTTAAACTTCCAGTAAGATTCAGACACACCGTGGACATAGTCCTCGTTATGCGCTGCATAGTTCTCTTTGTACTGGGTTTGAATTATTAGGTTTAACATATTTTATTTCTCTCTTTTCTCAATTTCTACAGCCATTATAACAAAAAACGGTAGTCACTGTCAAGCCCTAGACCAAGTAGCCTGGGCCGTACATGTTACCATGTGCAGAATACCCTTCAAGGAGATTACCCCTTGGTGCATTCAAAGCTGGAGTGTTCCAACCTGCAGGCATTAACACATCACCTTCTTTGAAGGTAACCTTTTTAATCTCATTAGTCATCTTACGTTCTTTAACGAACTCACTGATATTGATGAAACCCCAAACAGACCTTTGACTTCCATTAGAGATTATTTTGATATACTTCTTACCGACTGAATAGTCGTAGTAGTCATTTGCAGTATGTTTGTAAGCTGCATGTAGAGACTCTGTAAGACCGTCACATAAGTTCTGAACCAACTCTAATAGGTTCTGTTCTGAGTTGACTTCTTCAACTAGTTCTGATAATTTCATATTTGTTTCCTCTTGATTTTTCATTATATACATAGTATAACAAAAAGTAGGGGTCACTGTCAAGTCTTTTAGGAAGTAATTCGCAAGAAATAATCCATTACTTGTGGTAATGTATACCAGTTTCCATTGAACATCTGAGTACTTTCGTCTGATTCTATCCAGTACCTAGTGTAACCATCTGGCGATTTTCCCCTGTACAGGGTCTTTCCTTCTAACACTTGTAACACTTCACGCATTTTTATTGTCCAAATAGATTGCCACGGCCTTCTTTTCAATGACCGATAACTGACTGAGTGACTTGAAGTTGCTCCATGGCATACCGAACTCTGTAAATTTGTTCCCTGCGGTAACGGCTGCATTCCACAGTGCATATGAATCGTCATCGTTCCCTGCAAACAGTTCGTTGTTCTCACACTTGGTTATAAGGTCTTGACCTATGCGAACGATCTTCATCACCATCTCGTTCTCTTTGTAATATTCACCAATCTTATTCATTATTGTATTCCGTATTGTTGGTTAAGAGACTATTATACAATAAAAAAGGGGTCGTTGTCAACCCTTTTTATGTAATCAATCGGTTTTAAAATAAAGAATCGACTTCATCGTCTGAGAACTCTTTGTGGATTTGTTGAATCAATCCATTCTTATCCTGCAGTACCTTCTTAGCAGTGTTAAGTGCTATTGAAGGAAACGGTTTGCTGTTCAACCTAGGATTAGTTAAATCCTGCGGTTTATTAGTTACTGCGAATGTAACAAAAGCGTTTAAGACTTCTTCTTGCGTGTATAAGTTATTGTCATTGATTTGAAGTAACTTTGAAAGACCGCCTAGTAAGTAGGCGAGAACCTGTGCATTCTTTGGCCATGATAATCGAATAATCTCTGAAGCATCCATTACTTTATCGTGGTCTACATTGTCGAAACACCATTCAAATGGTCTAAACCCACCTAGCGTTACACCCTCATCGTTTAAACCTTCAATGTCTAAACTACACTTCTTAAGTAAGGCAAGTTGTGCTAGAGCTCTTGGGTCTTCATAGACTACACACGCTTTAAATATCTCTTCGGGGGACATGTTTTCTTTGTCAGCATTTCGAACCTTGAAGAACTCCGCTTCGATTATTCTGGCTTGTCTTTCCGTGGTTCCTTTAGGGTGTTCAAACTCATGTACACCAATTCGTGTTCCATTACACATTCCAACCATTAGACATCTACGAAACCCATCCCACACAAAACGTTTTTGTGAACTAGGTCGGTATGCAACGTCAACGGTTCCTGCTACATTTTTACAAAACCCATCGAAATCAAGTAGTTTTGTTATGATTTTAGCAAGTCTTATTTTTCGTTGATACGTTAAGTCAACGTATAGGTCACGCAGTGCTACACTTGACTGAACATGGTAGTCCCCCGATTTCATACGAAAATTTGCGTAGGTGGCGTTTTTGTGGTTACAAACTTGAAGAACAGTGTCTATAATTTCTTGCACACTATAAACTTTGTTTGTTTTTAGGGTCGCTAAGGCGGCTTTCACCTCAGATAGTTTTGACGATTTAATTATCATTTTTATTTCCTTGTATCGTTTTCTGATACTGTTAATGAGATATGTTTCGTATCTCGATAGTTCCAAAAACGGATTTGTCTTTGGGTACTAGTATATAGTATAACAGAAAACCTGTTATTCCGCAAGGGGGTTTTAAAGATTTTTTTGAATATTATCCAGTTCTAGAATCTTCTCTTGAAGTATCTTAGTTCTGTTAGGCCAGTAGATGTATTCCTTGTCGGAATCTTTCATAAGATTCTCTAGGAGAGGTCTGATAAAGTTGTCCATCTTCTCGATCACTTCCGTTGCAGAAGCGGTCTTGGCAACTATAGTTGTGTCAATGGATGCAAGTTCATCTGCATCCATCGCTGTAAATCCGAAGTCGTTATAATCAGTCATATGGTTATTTATGGTATCCTAAGTTCTCGATGTCTATAATACCGAACATAACTATCTCTTAGATCGTATATCCAAAATCTTCTGCAAAACTTTTGCTTCTCTAAACATCTCTTTACTGTGCTGCACATCTTGATAGTTAGCAGAATGTTGGAAAGTCATCTCAGGAATGTCTATATGTTTAGACCCTGTTAAGTGTCGATATATCCAAGAGGACACTTCGTTGTGAGAGATTGATGGTAGGTCTGTATGGTTTAATAGTCCTAGATTCAATGTACTGATTCGACATTGTTTCTCTGAGTTGTAATTGAGGTTATTAGATAGATGATTCAGTGCAGCCTTCTGAGCAGCGTACATATATCCTTTCGAAATGTTTGGTTGGGATGCACGAGAGGAAATGTTGATGATTGTTTTACTGTCATCATTCTTCCATGCTAGGTATCCTGCCATCAATAGATCACATTGTGCAAACCCTTGATGAGCACAATTTATAAATGCATCGTATTCATTCCAATCAAATGCATCGAAGCTTGTACTGACATTCTTGTTATAGAAGCCAGGTAATACATCTTCGACACGAACCTGTGCCACGATGTTTATTGTTCCTAATGTCGGAGTTGATGCAATCACGTCTCCAATACATTTTGCTAAACCACTACTTCCTGTTATTGCTACTCTCATAATATTCCTTAACTATTTCAAATGAATGTTTGCCGAATAGACTTCCATCTACACTGCACTTGTTACAAGGGGACATACTTCTGTCTCCCCTCATTAGTTTCTTTCTGATCTTGTTCATCGGTTTACTGAACCACACATCATGTAGTGTCATGGTCAATAGATTACCTACGACATGTTCTCTTCCCCAATCGTTACTACAGAACAGCACATCTCCGTTCCAGTCCACAAACATTTTGTAGAAAGGGTAGTGACATGGTTTACCTTGAAGTGCTTCTATCGTACTGTCTTCTACTCCAACCCAATCCATTACACCACTACGATTATTTAGTATGAGTCCATGGTTTTCTACTTCACCCCAATGCATTCTGTATTTGTAATTTGCTTGGGGGGCATCTCTCATGATCACATCGAAGTGATCGGCTTGTTCAATACCATCGTACAAATTGATGTACAACATATCTAGTCCACTAAACTTGAACAACTCATTTGCATATTCGTATGTTAACTTATCACCGTTAGTGTTACACTCTAGTGTTGCATGTGGAACTGTTCTTCTAAGCGTATGAACGATCTCTTGGAATCTTGGGTTAAGTAAATTCTCTCCATAACCACTTAACGATATCTTACCTCGGAATCCATTCTTGTGAAGTTCGGTGCCAATGATTTCAGCACCCTTGGGGGTCATGTGTAGATTTCTATTGGGAAATACTTCGGGGTTTGCACGAGGGCAAAACGAACACGTCCTGTTACACAACTCTGTAGTGTTCATCTCCACTGTAAGGATAGAACTCAACTCGGTGTACTTCATCCCATGGACGTTGCTTTGAATTCCTTTCCAGTGTTTCTTCTCTTGTTCTCTTCTATGCTCGAGGAAGTCGTACTGGTTGACTGTTTTTATTGGTATGTTATTTGACATGACTAACTTTGAGGTGTCTCTCGTATCCCTCGATTTGGTCACAGTACAAGTACTCAATCTCATCACCAACTTTAAAATTATCGGCTAGGTCTTTTGGAATGCAAACGAACGCCCCACCGTAGTGTGGTGAAATCAATTCACTTCTAGGAAATCCGTTTGGAGTATAAAGAAATGATTTGAGCCGTATACTTTGCAAGGGGTCTTCGTCTAAAGGAAGACATGAAATTAAAAGAGTGTCCTTTAGTTTAACCACATGGACTGGGTTGTCATCAAAAAGGATTCCTAGACGGAACCCATAATCGACTGGTATATCAAACCTCAACACATCTTCTGTGATAGGGGTTAGTTGTATATCGTATTGAGGTGCGACTTCACTAATCTTAAGTTCTCTTACTACAGAGTTCTTAGAAATATCCGCCGTCTCTTGAATTCGAATCACCATCGCTGTCTGCCTCATCACTTTCAACTGCACTTACAAATTCATCACTACCTGTTAGTTCTGCAATAAGAACCGAAGCCTTCTCTTCAAAAGCTTCAATCATTTTTGCTTTAGTAGTTTTAGTTGAGACTTCGAATCCCAATGTAATCGACACTGCCTCTATTTCAGACTTAGTCATCTTCATGAGATCACCCTTATTAGGGATTGTAATCTCATCAAACTCTTCTTCAGTCTCTTCATAGTTTTCGATGGTTCTGATATTGTCTTGTTTTAAAACAACATCGTCTTCTCCAACTGTTGGTTGTTCGTAACCAATGTCTAGAGTAGGTTCATCTTCAGTAAGTTGTGCTTTGATGTTGGGTGCATTACCAATCACACCATTTATGTTCGGTGCATTACCACCAGTGATAAAAGGTTTAGGTGTCATGCTAGATGGTTCTTCTCTAACTAATGGTAAGTCAAGAATATTCTCGGGAGTCACGGAGTCATCCCAAGTCAGTGTATCAACCTCGGCCACTTCTTCTGCAAGTTTAGTTTCTGCTTCGAACTCAGCTGTGGTTGTTCCAGTAATGATTGGAGATGGGTTGACTGGAATGGGGTCTTCGACAATAAGTTCTTCTTTGAACTCTTCAAATGTTTTCTTTGCTTCTGCAACTGTCTCAACAAATACTGGGTCGGTAGAGATCGGTTCAACTGCAACAGGGTTCATCATTCGTGCCAGTGCAAATGCAGGGCCTGGTTTTCCAACCACTTCAGGTGGCGATGTCTGTACAGGTGCGAGATCAACTGGAGTTGTAACTGCAGGAACGATATCATCCTTAAGGAGTGCGTCAAGTCTTGACTGTGCTAACATATCTGCGACTTGTTGTTTTTCACTTGTAGTAAGTGTGTCTTCAACTTGTCCTGTAGGTAAACCGATAACACCATCGCCATCTAAATCTATAGACAGACCTTGCTTAGCTAGAACTGCTTCCATCTGTGCAAGTCTGTTCTCGGTTTGTTTACGAAGAATGCGTTCGTCAACAACTAATTGAACTTCTTTTGCTCTCTGTTCATTCAAAGCAATCTGTCGGGTCTCAACTTCCTTTGCTTGCAAAATTGCAAACTGTTCTTGAGCACGTTTCACTTGTGTCTGATATTCGATGATACCTTTATTTGTCTCTTCCCGAATCGTGATGATTGCATCTAGATCGTCTGCTTTAAACATACCTTTCGATAGACCAAGTTCCATAATTGCTTTGATAGCATTTACGGTGTTGGGTTTGATCGGGATGGTATAGTTTTCTAGACGAGTTGCTAGTTTTTCAATCTCGGTGGGTTCTACACGTTCCTGTTCGAACGTAGAGGGTGTTTCAAATTCTGCCATTATATATTCTCCATGGAAAGATGTTAGACTAGGTGGTTAAATATCGAAGTTAACTTTTATAACTTCCTTTATAGTATGTATAGTCTCGAATCTCTATTATATTTATTAAATTATGATGTCGGGGAATGCTTTTTGGACGATATCTTTCGTGATATGTTTAAAAGGATTCTTGCCATCCTTGATTAAGTCGATCATTTCTGCTTCCTGAGCAGGGATGCCTTCCAACATTCCAATCCACATAGCTTCTCTTTTTGCTATGGGTAGTTGGTCTGTTACGAAGTATTTGAATAGTTTAAATTCAAATCTCAAACTGGTTTCTGTAAGGTCACTTGCTGGTGCATCATTATTTTTGAAAGGAGTTTTCCCTTCAGGCAAAGTAGAACTGATCAAAGGATTATGAATCCAATTCAGTATTGCTTTGATTGATGCGTTTCTTTGTGCGAACACTTTTAAACCATTAGATGCTTTATCGGCATCGTCTTGTGCAACTATTTCTGCTTGACATAATATCTCATATGCGTCTGCGTTGTTTTGCAACTTGGTTCTTTCGGTTATCAGTTTTAACACTGGTTTGTTCGGAGCTCCTTTCGGACGACCCCTGCCTCTCTTTTTTACTTCTGTCATAATGTAAAGTCCTCTACATGATTTAATAATTGAGAGAGTCTATGTGTTCTTAGGTAATCGAAAACCTTTCCCTTTACAGGTGATGTTTTTGAAAACTCTTCTAAGATCGTGTCCTCAATTTCTTGGGGAATAAACTCTAGATCAATTAAAGTTTGGTTTCTTAAATAGTTCCTATAGTATTTATCGTCACTTTGAATGGTCATTCTAAGATAACTATCTACTACAGGTTTTCTTAACGGTGTTTGTCTAATTCCCAAATTGAAACAATCATCATTCGATAATATGTTTGGAATTCCATCTGACTTATCACCCCTTAAGATATGTTCCTTAAGGAAATTATCGGGGTCTTCACATTTAATCAGTTTGTTGAGATTAGGACTCCACTGTTTTACATAGTTATATTTATGTAGTTGCTGAAAGTCCTTATCTCCACTCACAATCATTACTGGTTCTTTTGCGTGTTTAACTAGGATGGCGATGATGTCATCTGCCTCACAAGATTCAACATACATATATCGGTATGGGAAGTTCTCTTTGATTTCTTGTTTAACTTTATCTAATGTGGAGAATAACAATCCCCAATCCATTGAACTTGCATCACGTGATTTCTTACGGTTTGCTTTGTACAACGGATAGAAGTTCTTTCTCCATGTATGGGGTGCATCGGTGCAAAGAGTTATCTCTCCGTACTCGGGTGCATATCGTTTCTGATACACTCGAACAGAGTTTAGTATCATGTGTCGGAGCATATCCTCTGATACCTCTCCATTGTTCATCTTCAACTGAGCCATAAGGCCTGCTATGATCGTCTGCGTAAAATCTATTAGTACCATCTTATTTAATCACTTTTATTAATATTGTATTTTTGGTTATCAAATCGTTTCCATTTTTTAATTTCGATCTAGGAATCTCATCCATAAATCGTTTAGCAATTATCATACCACCAGCCTCTAGTTTACCAAGAAACTTGTGATCTGTCAAGGTCTTTTCTGTACATGATTCATATCCAGTTATTCTTGAACCATTAACACTGAGGTTGCCCTCGAAACAAGTTACCTTTCTGCTGGAAGTGTTGTAGGTAAACAACATCTTTGCACGAGGTATCTCTATTGGGTTGACACTGGTGTGATTCTCCCACGACTCTAGGTACGGTAATTTCTTTACCATCTGGGCAGGGGTCTTTGGTTTGGTTTTTCTAACTGTCTTGTTGTTGGTGATGTAGGTTGTAATATCCTTATCAATGTTTTGAAGGAACGTAATGAACATTTTCTTGTCGTCTACTGATAGGAAATTATATGCTTCTTTTAACTGATCACACTTCTCTTTGTTTTCTGTCTCGAAAATAATGTCATCCACTTGGCCTTGCATATGTTTAATGACCATCGGAGAATATGCAAGTGAATTCAAATACGGTAGACACCTCCAGTCGTTTCCATAAGGAGTCGTTAGAAAGATATCTATCTGACCTTCGATCTCACCGTAAGCATCACGTGCTTTATCTTTGCAACGTTCTTGCACCGATAATTTAGTCTTTGATATCTCCGTTTCCATTTTCACTTTTATTTGTTAACATAAATTTACGAGCAGGATTAATCATAAGATTGGCTCTCTGCATAAAGTCCCTATTCACAAGAAACGGTATTTGGTTTCTTTGGTCTAGTGACACTTCCACTTCATAGGTAGTATTCAAAAATACCACATCCATTAAAACAACAGGTCGTGACTCTACTGGTTTGATTAATTCAATAGTTCTATGTAGGGGTTTATAATGTTTAATTCCATTCACAGTCCAAGTGACCTTCTTACCCTTGACCTCCACATCGTCTGCATGGAGACTACACGCACTAGTACTGTTACCAGTATCTAATTTACCTGTAAGTACTGCACCGTCCACCTCAAAGGTCTCTAGGACACCACACTGTTTAGGTTCTTTCCTCCATATATCTCTGTCAAAGTAAAGTTTAAGAACCATCTTAGTGATGTCTTCTTCTAGTGCTTCTGAGATTGCTTTACTTCCTGCGCTGTGATTCACTTCCAATATGTAAGGGGGTTGTGTCTTACGATTCTCTGCAGGAATAAAGTCCACTCCGACCCACTGACCGTTCACACCTTTTGCAGCCTTAAGACATTCTTGTTTTTCTAGTTCAGTCATTTCAATCAATTCAACTGATGCACCTTGTGATGCATTACTTCTGAAGTCGTCTGTAATCTTGTTTCGTTTCATTGCACCAACAATTTCTTTGTTCACTATCACGCATCTGACATCGTAATCTGACTCGATGTATTCTTGTAATAGAATATCGGTGTAAGGGTCAATCTTGTAAATCAAAGACACCTGTGACTGTAGACTTCTCTCAGTCTCAATCAATAGAACACCCACACCTTTAGAACCACTGAGTGTCTTAAGTACCATTGGAAATTTATTGTCTAGTGCTTCATGGGCAGCGTCAACTGCTTCGTTTGAATCGTTTGGTATCAACACTGTCTTGGGTTGATTCATTCCAATCTCTTGTAGTCTTAGATAAGTTCTGAACTTATCACAACACACTTCAATACACTCTCTAGTGTTGTTGCACGGAATACCGTATCTCTCAATCTGAGAAATCAAATCCATGTAAGAATCTTTCTTAGTGACATCACCACGGATGAACACTATAGTGTCTGCATCTAGTTCAAAGCCCTTATCATCACCCTCGTTATGAATCGTGACCACATCAGTCTTATCATCTCTGATAATATATGCACCGTTGATTCTGCAGTTGTAAGTAGTGATACCTAACTTTTCTGCTTTAGATACTAACTTAGATGATGTACCTGCTGGGTCTAACTTCTTTGGTCTTTCGACAAGCACGACTAGACGATACGATTGTTTCGTCTCGACTTTTGATTCTATCAGTTCCTTAAAACCTTTCATTTTTTCAATCCTTTAACATGAGTTCTATGTATCTTACAGTTGATGATTCCGTTAAAGTAATCATCCGACAAAAGGACTTCCCTGCTAAATTGTTCCTTTGCTTCTAAATATCCCATCTCACCACGAGTGTTACACAAGTGAAGAATCTCTCGTTTGAATGCAACAGGGCCTTGTTCCTTTACAAGTAGATTCACTTCTTCACTTGACCCATAGTAAGTCATCCAATCAGACTCCTTTATTACCTTGCGTTTTCGGGTCTTTCCCTTGAGTGGGGGTAGAGTCCGTTTCGACTGAAACAGTTTCTTGCCCAAGTACTTCTTACCATCATGCAACTGGGTTATGACATACACGAATCCAATATGTGTATCAATCATGTCACTAGTGAACTCTACTTCGTTTAAAGTCCACATATCAATCTAGAGTATTATACTCTAGAGTATTATATAGTAGCTGCATTGACGATGTCCTTGTTGAATGTAATACTCACTCCACAACCACAACTGGCTTCTTCGTTTGGATTCTGAAACGTAAATGTTTCATTCAATCCTTCTTTAATATAATCTAGTGTCATACCTTTTAGAAAGGGTTGACTCATTGTATCTATCAGAAACTTAAACTGACCGTAGTCTATTTGCAAATCACCGTCTTTAAATTCGTCCAGTATGAAAACATATTCGTAACCACTACACCCACCGCCTGTCACTCCCAGTCTAACGGAGTCTACTTTCTTCTCTATGAGTTTTGCAATTGCAATGTCGGTTACTTCTATCATACAGTTATTTATTCATCTTCAGCCGTATTGTTTTTTTTAATTTTCAATAACTCATACGGAATATGAATATCTTGGTCTTCAGGAATATAAAGATAATTAATATCTGTACGGTTACAAGTATCAATTGCATCGTGAATAGTTTCCACCAATGATTCACCACCTAGGTTAAAGGAAGTGTTGAACACTATCGGTACACCATTCTTTTTGTACATGGCGTTAATTAAATTATAATAGTTTTTATTTTGGGTGGCTGTGACGGTTTGAATACGACAGGTTCCGTCTGCATGAACAAGACTAGGAATCTTCTCGTAGGCAAGTTCCTTTGCTTGAATTGCAAAGGACATCCACGGACTCTCTTTTAATTGTAACATGTGAAAATACTCGTGTGCATGTTCCAACATCACTGACCCAGCAAAGGGTCTGTAAGATTCTCTCTTTTTAATATTATTGACAATTTGTTTTGCTTCAAGATTGGTCGGGTCGAATAAAATACTTCGGTTGCCCAATGCTCGTGGGCCCCACTCTCCTTTACCTTGGAACATTCCAACGATTTGTTTTTTGTCAATGATTAAATCAACGATCTCTTCTTCCGATCTTATAATAGTTGTCTTAATCATTATACTGTCTCCTCATCAATCCAAACAGATTGTTTGATATAAGGTTTCTCACTATCATCAAGGTTGTCCCAAAACTGAACTGCGGCTCCTAGTGCAGTGCCACCATCATGGGGGACTGGGTCAATAAAGAAATTGCAATCAGGGAATGCAGAGAGATACTTGTAGTTGTTTGTACAATTAAGACTGTAACCCCCACTCAATATAATATTCCTACACTCGGGACGATAATCTAATGCCTTCTGAATTGTTTTACAGGATGCATTAAAAGAATCTATCTCCACTTGTTGGGCAGCAGTGAACTGAGTGTGGACATTCTCCATCGGAGTACCGTAGGATGCCATACCCATCACCTTACCAGCAGCACGACCCAGTTTGTCCGTACCAAGTGCAGCGGACATATTACTGAAGTTCATACCACTGGAGGGTAGAGAGGTAAATTCGATCTCTGCGCCACTCTCCGTGTCCGTCATGAACTCTGATTCAAGACAGGTACAAGATTCCCATAACTCGTTGGGGAAACTCCCCTGAGACATATCATCCACTGCACGTGCATTAGATAACAACTGATACTTCAACGTGAGACCATTGGCATCCGAATGATAGATGGATTCTATTTCTTGGTGAAGGGGGTGAGTGTCAAAATACTTCTTCGCACCTCCACCGTCCCATACGATTATATGTGCTTCCTCATATGGACTGAAGTATTTGGCTGACCATGCATGATAAAAATGATGATCGATTCGATAGTGAGATGTGACATCTCCTTCGAACTGTTCTTTCATGATGGTGTTGAGAATATTTTCATCAACATCCTCCCAACCATCTTTAAAAGAAAACTCGGGATAGAGAACTGCAAGGTCTTCCATGCGTTCACGACTCAATTGTTTTAGACGGACATCCTTAAGAAACCCTCTAGACCATATCTTGTCAAGACCCTTGTTGCCTTCAATCTTAAGATCAGTATGTCTACGATCATAGGAGGCGAACACTACATGTGACACATCTTGGAGTTCGGGGTACTGTTCGATTACTTGAAGTTCTGCGTCCTCGGGTTTGGGACTCCAGTACTTCTTGCGTCTGCATCGTTCTTCTTCGTACAGGTTCAGCACTTCACCATCTTCCAATTCACACACTGCTGAGTCGTGTGATATATTCACTCCAAGTATTCTCATAATAATAATATATCCTATAAAATATCGTTTGGGTTTGTGTTCTTCTTTTCGTAGTACGCAATTAATTGTGGGGGAGACAGAAGTTCGTCCGTCATAAATTGTTCGACCATATCTTTACGGCCTTGTTTGTGTCCAGCCCACCATACGAAATAAACCAATGTTGCAATAAACCCAACATGTATTAAAATTAAACTTGTAGTCATAGTCCGTTCTCCCAGTCGATATCGTCATCGATTTTTTTTTGTGGTTTACGGAGTTGCTTTAATCTCCACCAAATTTTTATTGCCCTTGCACGTTCCCCCACCCAAGATGTAATAGTACTCGTGACATCATAGGTTGTCCAAAGATACCAAGTGATCTGAATGGTAAAGAACCATATAACTCCACTTACAATATACTTCAGAACAAATCCAAGGATGGTAAAGGGTAATAAAACAAGGTTGTTTATTAACTCCAACATATTATTTGTTGTAACTCCGATAGTATTTAGTTTTCTGTAGAAACAATGTCATTGTTTTTTCTTTTTCAATTTCTTTCTTTTTAATTCAGCACTGATCTTTGCACGTCTGACTCTCGCCACTTCGTTCTTATGTAATCGGACATCGTTATTCTCATCAGAGAACCACAGAGATACAATTTGTTCACGAAGCTTCGCAGGAGTTAAACTCGTACTGTTATTTAGTATTTTAATATGAGAGGGTTTCATCACGAGTGATGTATGTGTCGGGTTGACATCGGGTGTTAATTTAAATTTGTATCCGATACCCTCGTAGACATACACACCACCACGACCAATATTACAACTCCCACCTTCTTCAATCATAAGTTCCAACCAGCGTCTACAGGTTTCATAGTCCAACGATCAAATACAGTACCACAGGGTATACACTTCCAATAACTAACTCCATCGTATTGACCTTGTATCTCAATACCAACTACGTTCACACTAAAGTGCTGGGGTGTACTCGGTGTACAACCGTACATAGCACCAGTCTGAACTGCCTTGCGAAGAGTATACCCTTTGCTCTCAAAGCTTTCGGTGATCGTTTGTTTCTCTTTCCAATCTATATTACACGATGGGCAATGATCTAGACTACTCATATATCTTCTCCGTTCTGAATCTCTTGCTTTCCAACTTTTCGAAATCGTTTATTGTATCCTTTCTTAATGGATTTAACAACGCCAGCATTAGTCAGATACACATACCACTTACGAGCCTTGGTCAGTGCATCATACTCCGCACCACCTTTCATAGGGATTCTCACTTTCTTAGCCATTATACTGTTGACTCCTTGTACTCAATGAAGGTATAAAACTTAAACCACAGAAATGAAATATCTAAACAATACTCAGTAACTAAGGATACTGAAATAGAAGGAAGCAGATAGACTGTCTTTTCATACGTCCACTGATTACTGAACCGATAGACTCTTTTACTTGTCATTTAGATGTTCCTTGTTTTCCAATTTACTTTCTTGGTGTTGATGTTCTGCATACACTGCCTCTGCGAGCTCTTGCGTCAGACGTTCTATGTCCTCTTTAAAGTGCGCTTCGTATTTCTCTTTCTTTCTAATTCTAAACCGTGCCTCGGAATCTTCAACCGTTAGGTAAGCTCCGTACAGTAAACCACAAAAACCGATAAGGAGTATACCTCCTGCAATCATTTCAATAACCATCATTTTCCTATATACTCCACTTCGTTATAGAACCACCACACTGATAAAAGACCGAAGTAAGAATAATAATCCAACTCCATTTAATATAATTAATGCACGATCATTCCATAAGATCGATACCCATAACCATAAGGATACACCCACCAACGAAAGAGAGAGGTCAACCATCTGTAGTCCTTCTATTCCTCTCATCGCCATTGCACACAACACAAAGATGGATGCTACCCACTTGACATACCAGTCTAAGGTATACTTGGGAGTTGCACTCTTAAATATGCGTTTACTCTTCTCAAGTTCCTCGGGGGTGTACTTGGGATTCTCCATCATAGGTATAATCAATCCTGCGCCTACTGTCATTGCGGTCTCTCGGTTTGCCTCTATCTTCTCTGATAGTGGTGTCGGGTCTTGATTCGTCATAAGATCAGACATGATTTGCAATCTTACTACTTATAGACTCTGACTTGATGGTGAAGTACCGTCTTATAATATACACTCGGCAGTATGCGACTACTGTCATGAAGGCTGTGATAGTTGTTCCTATCATAAGGGGGTCTGTCCATTGTAATACGGAGAGACATATGAAGAGACAGAATAGATTCAGAGGATAATTAATAATCAATCCTGTGCCTACTGTCATTGCGGTCTCTCGGTGTATCTGTCGTGATCTCATACTCATTTTTACTATTTACTCTCTAAAATATCCCAAAAAAAAATTCAATGGGTACTGTTATTAATTTGTTTTGTCTCTCGTTGTTACCGCTCGGAGAACAATAGGGTAGGGGTTTAGGGTGATTCTCAGAGCGTCTAGGAGTCCCTGTACACTGTTTTAAGACGTTTCCCTATACCAACCCCTTACTAAACCTCTAAGATCGCTCTAAGAGACTCTACGGAGTTCTACCACGTGACCCTTGGTTTCCCAATCTGTGCAGACTCGGAGGCCCTCAGATAGACTCACTGGTTCGGCTGTTCGTTTGATCAACACACTACCATTGTCCTCATCTGCGTCTCTCTTCTCTACACTATACACATCTACAGTATTCCATCTCATCTTGAGCATGGCTTGACCTGTACTGTTTACTCTATCCATCTTTCCTTCTCTTGTTAGTAAGTGGTGGGTCTACTTCCTCCCCACCTGTATGTTCGGACATAACCCTCAGAGACTTCACGTGATTCATAATATAAGGTAACTCTCTGATCAACCCTTAGTTCTATTATACACCACTGCTGGGTATCTGTCTAGTGGAAAAGTTTCTTTACTCCTTCCACTACTAGGTAGTCTATATCAATCTGTCCTATGAGTGTTATCCCAGTTCTTTCTTTGAGATTTTCACACATAATGTCCCAATCCATATACTTGTTGAGATTAGAGGTTGCAAGAGACATCTCTTGTGGTGTCAACTCTATTTCAACTGGTTGATTGGTTGCTAGGTGTGTACCTATTATTCCGTTATTCATATTTCCGTTTCTCCATTATTAAGTGTATAGTATACCATTAAGTGTTAGTCATTGTCAAGTCTTTATTCTATTCCTTTTTCCCTATTACATAGTTATTATAACACGTTGAGGTCGAGGTGTCAATGGGGATTACACTTTGTTGCACCAACTTGAGAGGTTTTTCCACACTTTTATGCACCTTCGATACACTTAGTGTCTCCATGTAGTCCCCCATGTGATCGTAGTAGCGCTCCACCTCATCACCTCATCAGAAATCTTGTGCTTCTCATACTCCTGTGGATAACTTATGCACAGAGATGTCTTCACTTTTTTCAATACGAACTCCCCATTATACAGCTAGTATAACATAAAGTGATACCCATTGTCAACCCCTCTGAGACCCAGTGCCAGTAAGGGTTACAGAGGAGGTCTATGTGATATGGTAAGAACAACTCCGTTTATGCATAAAAAAACCCTCACAAGGAGGGCAAAAGGCAATGGAGGTAGACAGTTTATGGTACATTTGATATAGCGATTACCTTTCAGTCAATGTCTAGGACTCTACCGCTTGGTTTGTTACATACGTGCTACGTAAGCTTCATCGGAAGGTATACGAGCTCGGTTAAGAGGCACTTGCAGGTTGATCTTCTCTGCATACTCATGAGCAGCCATGGCACTAGAGAACACCTTAGCACATAGGGGACGGTCAGTCTTGATACACAGTAGACGGTAGTAATAAAACATTATACACTCTCCATTTTCAGTTTTGTAATTGCACTTCGTAGTTTTGCTTCCTTGCGAGGACTGACGGGCAGTGGCGTATCGATTGAACCTAAACGAGAGTTTGTCCACTCTGGCAATCGGTCGTCTTCCTGTGCCCAGATTGCTTCAACCATCTCAGTCCGTTGGTCTTCTGACATGTCTTCCCAGTTCTCTATAGTCACTTTCATCTCTTATCTCTCATCTCTCATCGTTGAATACAGTAGTATTATATCATGTTTTGGGGGTCACTGTCAAGCTTTATACGCAACTATTTTGGAATATACGCAACTATTTTGGAATATACGCAACTATTTTGGAATATACTTAGATCAAAAACGTCTAAGAGACTCTGATACTCTCTGAATTTGCTCTGAGTTGACTCTCAAGTAAAACTCGTGTTAGGGTCTCCAAGCACCTCCACCGAATCCCACTTTATTCCACTTCTCTCCCCTGAGACCAAATCTGAATATAATCTCCCACAATACCACCTTTCTCCCCACTCGATATTCAACACCCCCTTACACTGAGTGTTCATTATATTCTATCCCACGTTCTAAAAGGGTTTCGGGTCAGCTCTCTGAGAAGTCTGAAGGTGGGTCTCCACGTAATACTTCCTCTCTCTTTGCATGTTCTGTTCTAATACTCTCATAAGATTCCTCATACGTATGTTATGTAATTCGTTTATTCCCATCAGAGTAGTCATCAACTCGTCTGTTCCCATCTCTTCTACCGCATGAACAAGATCATTTAAGTCCTTACTCGTTTGGTAGGCATCCATGATCTTATCTTCGAGGTCATGTAGTGTGTTCTCTTCCCTTCTCAAGTGTTTCATTTTATAAGTGCTCCGAACAAGTGTTATAGGCGTCCGTTCCTGTGGTGTATTCTAATAGGTCGTAACTATCAGGGTCTCTCTGTTCGCATCGTTCTTCTACTCCTTGTGAATAGTTGTCATATCGGTATCTCCAAAAGATGTTGTTGGATAGTCCTTCGATAACAAGCGTGTCGCTGGCGTACAGTGTATTAATAGTGGTGGGTACATCTATCATGTGGATTGACTCATTCGTGATACTGGTGTAGACTGATTGTAAGTCTAAGGGGTATCTCGTTGACATGATGTTTGTTATATCGTAATTGTGATTAGGGTTGGTGGTGGACATGATGTCTATCTCGAATGATTGTTTGATGTCTACTTGTTTGGTTGATATACTACGAGAGTCGTGGTCTATTGCTGTCTCTATTGTGGGGCCCGTGGTTCCGTGGGTGGGTATATACCGTATAAAGGTTTGACTATGGATTCCTAGTCTCTCCTGTACTGAGATATGAATGCGTTTACCTTCGACAATGGGTGTGGTATCATTGAATTCTTCGTAGTTCTCTGATATATGGACTTCTGCATTGTTGTTTAGATTCTCTAGGGTGATCTCAATGGGAGTGTTATTGTTGTCTAGTATCTGTCCTTGTGAGTTGACAGTGAGTCCATTAAAGTTGTGTCGTCTGTTATAACGGAAATGGTCGTCCTCTTGGGTCAATGATACCGTTTGGTTCTGTATGTCAAGGGTGACTGACTCGAATGGAGTGTTGTTCAGTATTAGAGTAATGACCTCATCGTTGAGCATTCCTCGAAATCCCATGTTATAGGTCTCTTTGAGTAGTGTCTCCGTGGCGTGTAGTGTTCCTAGGAAATCGACAATCTTTTCACCAACCGCTTGTTGTGTGGTGTCTTCTGACGCAATGAAATCATCATAGAAATAGTTGCGGCCGACTTGGAAGTTTGATTCTAGGTTGGTGAGTACCGTGTTCAGTTCAGTTTGAATGTCATTTGCAAGGGAGTTAGTGGTACTCGCACATCCATTTGCAACGGTGATACTGGTATCGGATAACAGTCTATTGATAGAATCCACCAACAGAGTAGTGAATGGAGTGACGTTTGCTTTGGGTGTACCACCATCATGAGGAAAATACATCATGGTATAGGCAGTCTCGACATATCCTCGGGTTGAATCTATTGCACCCACTGGTACTTGGGCGATTCTTGGTCGATTCAGCCCACACGTCTCAGTGAAATTGGTGATGGCACTAAATTCAGTTGAGTCGAATTCGTATTCATAGGTGGTGTTATTAAAAACACCTGAAGGTTCACCCTCGTCCTGAATTAAATTAAAGTTGAAGTCAACAAAGACATTTGCACCGTCCACATATCCATCGATGACCAGTGTTTGAAACAGGTTTGTGTTGGTACTAATGGGGGATGTAGTAGTAATAATGGTAGCAGTGATAGGTTCAGGAGTAGTCGTACTACCACCCCCACCGCCACATGATGATAATCCAGTCAATAATACTGGCAGTAATAATAATAATAGTTTGTTCATTTGTGTGTCTCTCTCAGTGTATACTTCTATTATACAGTAAAAGAAGGGGTTTGTCTAGAGGGTTTACAGGGGTCGGACTCGTATATTACCGCTAATGGTGACCCTCTGTTCATCAGGGGATAAATTAGGTGATACTGCATGTAGAGTAGACGAGGGGAAGATATACAGTGTTCCTTTGACTATTCGAGAGGGTACATAGTCGAAGTGTTCAGAGTAGTGTCCCAATAAGTCCTGCAGAGACATGTCCGAAGCTGTTGCATTTCTATTCTTAAACACCAAATGCGACTTGGCGGGTTCATGGACATAACACCAACTGAAATCTGATTGGTTACTCCCTTGGTGGTCATGACAATCTTGGAATCCCTTCCACCCATAGGAATTTATCCATGGATGTTCTAATTCGATGTTCAATTCCACTAGAGGGCTGAGAGATTGGAGATAGGTATTGAATTGGCGTTGAACTACGTTCAATATTGTGGTATAATCTACCGTGGTGTTTTGTGGGTTGGTTAGACTGGTACGGCAATGACTGAAAGTGAATGCATCGTCAAAGCATAGGGTGTGTAAGTCCAATGACCCTATCCAGTCATTTATTTGATGAATGGTGCTTTGCGATTGAACATCTTGTGATATAGGATACCCCCATATCGTATTTACATAATGAGGTTTCATGATCGTTTAAAGTACATGAATCGTTTAATACCCACATCGGGGTTGAATTTGACTTCTTCTTGATGGTGGTCTCCGTCCACATAGATATCCATCGCCATAGAGATTCTAGGTTGAGAGTATATATTATTTCTGACTCCGTGTTCGACATGGGTTCCGACTATATGCAACTCTCCTGCGATGTTGGTGACTCGTTCGTTTTCGTAATGCGTGTAACTGGGTTCACCGCCAGTTAGAAAGATGTTTGATGCGTAGAAATTTTGGGCCCAATCAACTTCATGCAACGTACCGTGTATGTGTGTCTCAAGGCCCTTCCCTTGTCGCAGTATGTTTCCCCATGCTTGTATGGCGATATGATCAAAGTCTTTAAATAGAGGTAGGTCGAAGAGTCTTTGGGGTATATTCAGGGGTCTTATGTCGGGATGACTGAGTAGGTTATAGACATTGTGTTGTGCTGTTAATCCCTCGTAACTTGTGGGGTGTTCGTTACTAATCTTCAGTATCTTACTCTCATCCCTCGTGAGTATGTGTGCTATGTGTTGACACTCGTCCTCGGTAAGGAACTCTGAGTGTCGTACATGTAAGTATTTGTCTACCATTGAGTTTGAATCAGTGCGTTGTTGCATCCGCCAACCGACATCTTCCCATTTGTAACTGTCGAAATTAGTCATAAATCGTGTATTCCATAGGTGTTTGTCTCCGCTCTTGACCGTTTGGATGAGCTCTTGCACCTCGTCATACGATATCTCTTCCTTCTCGTACTGATTTAGTACTCCACACTTGAATGATCTGCAAACATGAGGTCTCTTCTCGTATATCCCACACTTTCCTGAGTCAAGGTCTAATTGGGGACAAGGGTCAGCTGTTAAGAGAGCTACATAAGGGACTTGCCATTCCAAATCCACCAGTTCAATATTATTCGATAGGTCATCCTTGACCTTCTCGTACTCATCAGGGTATATGCGTATCCCTAAGTTACTTGAACAACAGAGATTACAGTCTATGCATATATCGGAAACAGTTATTAACTTCCTATGAACCATGTGCGAAAGTACTCATCCGTCTTGGGGCAATTTTCGCCAGCGTTGGTATCCGCATACAAGAATCGTACTTGTGGGGATACTGTTCTCCACTCGTGGTCATAGGATAGGTAATCACCGTCCATGTCTTCATCATTAGGTGGTGACCATTCAGTCGGGAAGTAACAGGCCACATTCTCTTTCCAATCTACATTCAATTGATCGTTTGCAACCTTGTCATTGATGTGATATTTACCAAACTGACCACATCCTGAAGGGAGTACAACTCCTTTGATGTTGTCTTCAATAAATCCTTGGACATTGTCCACATACATGTCTTGTACAGCTTCAGGGTCGAGATCAAATGCAGTTTTTAAATACTGTTGATCAGTACTAAACCATTCACAATACCACTCGTTGTAGGTATTAATATTATCACCCCCATCAGTCCACCACTTATTGGACATAGATATGAAGGGAAGTTTCTCGGCTATAATTCTGGCTATGGTATCTGTATCCAATCCTTCTAATGCTTGTTCGTGATCAACTGCTCCAGCAAGGGGTATTGCATTTAATACGATGGTCTGACAAAGATCGAGGGGATAGATATTTGGGTGAAAGTATATATTCTTACCTACAAGATCGGAGTTATCAAATAAGTCTAATCTGTACCATGATTCATCTTTAATGTCGTCTCTTGGGGTGCATTCGATGACTTGTATTTCGGGTAATAACCCTGTACCATCCATTGTATAACACATATAATGGACATCAGTAATATCCTGTGCTACTATACTCAATCGTTTAGCTTTTAATCGAATAACACACGAATTGACCTCTTCGGCCGTGGTTGTCCCGAACTTCGGGATGATGATGTTAACGGAATTCCGTTCAAATACTGTTGTCACTTATTGTTCTCCATAATATAATTGGTTTGTCTTTTATTTATAGTTTCCTATGCATCCATTATAAACGAAAACATAGGATTCTACAAGGGGGTTTTAAGCTAAGAAGGTATTTACGACCTTATCAACTCTCCCACTCTTCATCAAACGATGAAATTTGTCTGCTTGTCTCCTAAGATACGAGGCAGACAATGATGCGTAATATTGCATTTTTATCTCCTGTTGTGGTTGTGTAACTTTCCGATCTTAGGACTTCGTTGCTGTTTGTCACATTAACTACTTACTCTTGTCACATATTTGTTACAATTCTATTTAGACATCCAGTAGTCTGTCTATCAAGTCGATTGTAATAGTTGTTCTCATTTCTTCTGAGTAACGATGCCAATCTCTGATTTCGATCATTGAACGTTTGCATCCGACACAATAATCGTCATCATTAAAGACACATATCTTAACACATGGTGTAGGAGTGTTAAAACTTACTAAGTCTTTCTTCCTACCTCTACGCATTACACTGCTTTATCGACAATGTTTCCTGCTGAGTCTATCTCTTTGTGGAACTGGGGTACTGGTGTGAAGGTCATACGACCATCTACCATCGCAACTCTGCAATAATCAACCCAATCACCCCATCCCAGTCTTCCAAATGTTATCTCCTCGTCTAGGGATAACTCCTTTTCCTTATTTTGATACAAGGTGTAATCTACCCACCGTCTGTGCCACTTCTCTGATTCACTCATCGTTGAGCTCCTATTCTACAATTGGCGGAAGATGAAGGATTCGAACCTTCGATACCGATAAAGGTATGCTGCTTTTCAAGAGCAGTGCATTCGACCACTCTGCCAATCTTCCATAAGTAACTACTAGTGTCGGTTAAGACACTCGTTCAAAAACTATTTGGTTTTTTTCGTCCTTAGTTTTGCCTTACGGTAGTTCTTGGTCTTCGTTGGTTCCACTGGTAGTGGCACATCCAGCGGGTAATTGACCTCGACCTTCTTAGGGGCTCTCTTTTTGTAAACTTTCTTTTTAGACTCGTCTACATTTGGTGTTGATTTGTCGTCTGCAATAAATCGACCCTTGTCGTCTCTTGCTCTGACCCATTCAAATCCAAAGAAGTCTGTGATGCTATTCCACCATCCCATGATATTCTCCTACTAAAATGAATACTCGATTCCGAATGTTAGTGAGTCCACTGCAGTGTCTTCCAACACGTTCTGTCCTACCAACATATAGAATGTCGTATCTTTAATTGTCTTAGCACCTCTCATCATATAATATGAGTCGTTGCCCTGTCTATCGAATGTACCATAGATGAACTTTGCGTCCACCAATGGTACGAACCATAGATCATAGGTCACTTCACCATATATGTCATGAGTGTCTAAGTCCTGAAATCCAGTGATGGACAATCCACCCACTGAAACTGATGCGTATACTTCTTCAACTGAATCGTATACACTATCCCACACATATCGAATGTATCCGACATCTAATGAGACATTGTCTGTTATTGATAGGTCATATCCACCGTAATAGTTGAGTTCTCGTGATGTAGTCTCTCCTGTAACGTTGACCTCGGAACCCCATACCCCTAGGTATAGACCTTCCGTCTCTGCGTGTAAACCGAATGATTTAACAGGTTTGCCTGATTGAGATTGACCTCTCTTAATGTAGTCACTTGAGTAACCTACAAATCCACTAACATCGGCAAATGTCGGTGTTGAAAATAGCATTAATGATAATGCTGTTAATAATAATTTATTCATAATATATCCTTCCTATAGTTATTTATTGTTGTTTAAAACGTATATTCCCAGCGACACTGATACGTTCACCCCCACAATAAAATGGGTAAACTGAGTGTCTCAACCAACTAGGGAAGACCAATAGGTCACCCTGTATTGGAAAATGGTTGTAAGTTGACCAGTTCAAGAATTGAGTCTCTCCGTAGTGCAGTTCAATATGACCTGCCATGGGGGAAACTTGCCTTGGCCCAGCAGCAGTAGGAGCCTCTTTATTCGTGTCGTATTTGTTGTCGATTGCATCTTCATATTTTACAGTGTTCTTAGTGTAAAAGACGAAAGAGAACAGACCATCATGTGAATGAATTGGATTGAACTCGGCATTGTTTGCTACGTTCACCCATAGCCCATCGATTTCAAGATGTTCTTTGGGTATGCCTAGTGAACAGTTTTGTATTATTGTCATGACATGATCGAGAATGTGTTCTTTACACTCATCGGATACCAAATCCTCAATAAGTATCTGTTCCTCTACTCGCCCTGCAAGCATACCACCAACATCGTGTTCTTCCGACCCTCTCCGTTGTTCTATACAGTCGGATACATGATCTATAAGATCGGGTCTAATACCACCATAATATACAGGAGGCCCAAATGGACTGAACATATCTCCTCGGGTTTCAAGGGATGGGTCATTTGCACTCAGTTGGCCATCCTCTGTCATCCACATTTCATTGTTTTTTGGTGGATTATCAAAATCTAGAACATTTTCTTTCACGATTTAATACCCCTTCGTACTAACTCATTATGTATCTTCTGTTTCAGTTTTCCCTTACCTTTCTTGGTAACTTCTACTCCATGTTGATTTGTTTCAACACATTTGGACAATTCTTCGGACAGTACTCCTGTCAATTGGTCTTTCATGAAGTGGTGCTGTACAATTTTCTTACCACCTTTCAGTATTGTGGTACTGGTTTCTTTAAATTTTATTGGCATTACCCTTGTCCTCTAATATAGTAACAGTTCAACTACTTGAAGTAGTAGTGCTATTGCTGTTAGTGTTGTTAAAATCTTTAATATTGTTATTTGTTTTCTCATTATCTTTCCTTTGATGAAAATCTAGACTACATTGAGGCCCACAGAATATGTGGTGACGGTCTTGTGTGTGGTACTTGATCTCACTTACATGAGTCATGACCCCACACACTGAACACTTCAATAGTCCATCCATTTTATGTTTTATTTTATGACGACCTTAGCAAATGTAGGGCCGTCTGTTACTTCTGAGGTATCACTCGTGTTATCCTCGTGTTCTTGGGGTCTGAACCAAATGGTCATGACCCATTTTTCTCCTACAGTGATAGGCAACACTCCGATATTTCTATCGAAAGGGTTGTTGATGATTATCATATCGCCCAATTCAGAAACAATACTACTACCATCTATCGCCATACTGCCGCCATGATAACCCTCAGATAAACTGAATATCACTTGACCCGAGTCCATATCACCCGAGGTGTTAAATTCATATGAATTAACAGGGTAACACGTGATTTGGATATGACTGGGTTCTTCAAAACAATCCCCATCGGGCATATACTGTTCAACTCTACCAATGACCTTGTCAAAGTCTATTAGACCCTTATCATCAGGGACAATGTTATAGACTTCTATCTCGTCTTGGCCGACTTTAAACCTAGAAGTACCTGACTCGATTTCGTCTTGATCTTCTGTGAATGGTTGCCTTTCGGCCAATTCCATCAAAGAACGACATTGACTTTCGTCTAGTACTCTGTTACCAAGTGTTGTAATATTACCTTGCATTATCATTTCCTGTCGATGGGTGAAAGAATTGTACTTGACTAATTCTCCAGTTATCACCACTGTATTTAGTGTAGTCTTCGATATGAGCTCCATGCAATCTATTGCCTGGGAATACAACACATCGATTGAATTTAGCAGGGATGATTGTATTTAAATCAAAGTCGTCTTGACATGGGTAGAGTAGTCCATGGTGTTCATCGTTAGATATCCACTCGCCATCGTAGACTGCAGTTCCACCACTCTCCTGTTTATCCAAATAAACGAGCATATTAAGTGTTGCAAGTTTGTCGGGGGTGTCAAATGACGAATCTGTGTGTGGGTAGTGTTGTAGTGTATTGTCGAATTGAGTGATCGTTTGGAACACATTGAATTCGTGAATCATATCCCAATTGTATTCTCCCTTATGGAAATGTTTTCTGCATATGTCCAATAGTCGTTCCATCTCACCAAAATATTTTCTAGTGGGGTGGCCGATCTTATCAACGATTCTGCAATCATTGTAGTCAATTCCGTTAGGAGATTCTCTCTCCGTAGAGTATTTCCACATTGGGAATTGACGAGCCATGATGAAGTCGTGTATGTCTTCAGGATTCTCATAGAAGTTGTCTATGGTAATTGTCAACCCATCAAATGTGGGTTCCCACCTTTCAGACATCTTGAATAGTTCATCGTGAATGTATGTTTTACCTATCATGGTTTATGTCCTCTTGAAGGAAGTTATAAGACATGTCTCGTCCTGTTGTATTATTGTCTAAGTCCGTCTTATGCCATAAATTAAACGATATACTGATACGTTCATATCCAGTCTCTATACCGTCTCTTATAGAGGGTACTGCGTGTTGTAGGTAAGAGGGCCAGAGTAAGAAGTCACCTGTGTTCGGGTATACATTCATTTCTGACTCAGTTCCGTTAGTACCCATGAAATCTATATTTACCATCCCATCTCTAGTAACAAGACGATCAACTTGTTGTTGACCCGACAATGCCATGAAAGATGGTGATGTGAACTTAATCGGTTGTGACCCTTCGACTGCCTTGACGTAGTATGTTCCACTCATCTTACAATTGGTATGATTGTGTGTCTCATGATGGTGATCACCAGTGTACACATTAACCCATGCAAATAGATGTATGTCATTCCTTGATAGGTGACTCACTGGTATATTCAACATATTCTGTATGTACGAGATATAGGTGTCCTTACATATATCTGAGAAGTCCTTGAACCATTCTAGGTTGTGGGTCTCTGTACGTACATCCTCATCAAAATAAGTCGTGTAATTACGTCCTAGATCGTGTTCTGCACGTTCTTTAACCTTACTGACTAGTCGTCTACAGTCTACAGCAATGTGGTCATGAGGTAAGTTGAAATGTCCCCTCAAAAAGGGAGTAGCAAATACTGATATTATCTCTCCATCAGCTGGACGAAAATCCATCGTATTTGTTTCATTAAATGTGTTTTGTACACTATTAGAAACATTATTCGTATTAATCGAAAGCGACGAGTCACTTGGTGGGGGTGGTATCATACCCTTTGGTCTCATTTCTTCTTCACCTCTGCACCGATAGCTGGTTTGTCTTTGATGGTCACATTTCTATAATATACAATGACCTCACCTACTTGTTGAATGTAACGTCTGAGTTCTTGGTTGTTCTGAATCATCACCTTGTAGTCACCAACAGTTGTTGCAACAAATACGATGTCACCACTGTTCTGTCTCTTCATTTCATCGATGAATCGATCTAGGTAGGTATATCCTACTGGCCAGTCGGGATTCTCTCTCTCCGTTAGTTCACAAGTCTTTGGTCTTATATCATCAACCATCTTACAGTTGTTTGCAATTCTAGCTTCGGATACGACAAACCATTTAGGTGCTGTCAAGTCCAAAGGTCTTGGTAATACAGGTTGAATAATTTCAATCTCTATAGGTTTACTGACTATCTCAATCGTCTTCGAGTTAAATATCGAGCAACTACTGACCGTTAGTGCTAGTGTCAAGATCGCTAATGTTCTTAGTGTCATTTTCTATTCCCTCCAATACTTCGATCGTGCCTTTGTTAAATCTGAGTTCCATAAGGCCTGGTTTGACTTGTGCCAGTCTCTCAAAATTATGTTTTGATAGAATTTCTAAGTACTTGGACTTCTCTGCTTCTATCTCGTTATTTCTACGACTCATGTTCTGTAAGGATTTTGACTGTAATTCAAAGTTCTCCTGTACAACTCTAAGAGTCTCTTTCTGTTCTTCTACTGCACTCTCTAACTTAATGTTATTTCCAGCAAGTATTTGGTTCTCAGTGTAGAGATAGTATCCTCCCAATCCGAGAACAAGTATGATTCCAATCAATAACTGATTCATTCTATATCTCCTCTATTTTATAGTCTAGACCAGTGGATGATCGAATCTCAATCATCTTCTTGGTTTCCCAATCTCTAAACTTTAGATGTTTATCTTTCTGTATTATAAGTTTACGTGCAGTGTAGGTGGACTTATACATCTGTCCGCCCGCAGTGCTTGATTCCCTATAAATCGTTATTTGGTATTCTCCTACGAAGAGGTTGTGTATCCACCCTGCAAATCGTTTGCAGACACCCCATAAGCCTTTACCGAAATTCTTTCTACGCATTGTAGTCACTCCATCCTGTCAATATTATTTTCTCTCCACTCAATGGTGGATTTCCTCTGTGGACGTGTGTAAAGTGTGCAGGCCACACTAGTAACGTCCCTCTTGTTGGTTTAAATCTGCATCGTTGGTGAAGGAACTCTGTCTCCCCACCTTCTTCTACATCATTCATATACAACATCCATGCAAGAACACGATGTTTTGTCATATGTGAGTCTTGTTCATAATGCCATATATGATATCCCTCACCCTGCCTTGTCTTTTGTATCTTTCCGTCCACTGATAACAAGTCGATATCGGCACGCATACCATATGCGTCTTTATACATCGGTATAATTTCATCGTTTAGTGTTTGAAAGAATGTTGTTTGGGTTAATGCTCTGATAGTATCCTTTAGTTGATAGGATACTTGTGCAAGTGCGACTGATTCGTCTGTTTTTTCTAGGACAGCATGAGATAGGTCGTAGTCCTCTCTTCGAGCGGTGTGACCAAGTGACGAGTAATATTCGAATGTATCCGTGATACCATCCATTACCCCTTCATCTATTGCATCGTGAAACACACCTATGTGATCATTCCGCTTTTCAAACTCTGCCATAATTATACCTATATGCAACAATACAGGGACATCTTCCCTGCATTTACATGATTATTTAGTGTGTCTAACTTAGTGGTTTCTAAGTACTTTCAACTGTTCGATTGTATCAGCTGCAGAGACATGAAGAATACCTATTCCACCTTTCTCTTCCCAAGCATCAATGTTCTTTTGTCTATCATCAATAAGGACACTTCCTTTGATTGCAAACATTCCTTTCTGACTACCTGTCATGGTGCAAGTGACAACAACTGTAGGACTAACATGTTCTTTAATCCATTCTTGTTTGTCCCACACTACTAATTCTCTGTTGACAACACCCGCTGCAGTGAGGATTTCCCACGGTAATTCGGTATGTCTTACATAACCAACCAAGTCCCACATATCGGGCATGGGTGGTAGACTTCTGAATAGTCTTTTGTTCGTTAATTCTTCCTTTCTCTCATCGTAGTCATTGTGACCTTGAAGAGTATTTGGGAACGGTGTACCTGTTAAGGTCTCCACTCCAGTATTGAAATCTGCCAATACTCCATCCATATCGATGAAGATTCTTTTTATTTTTTTCATATTATTTCTCAATTTGTACAGCCATTATAACAAAAAGTGAGGGACACTGTCAAGTGGTTACAACCAAAAAGTCTGTAATAATCTCTCTTCTTTACGGTAGGCTTCTAGTTCCCATGGTTGACGACTATAGGGGGTCTTTGCATGGTAGACAGTTTTGTAGTTTCGCATCATTGGAGATAGGTCTCCCTTGATGAATTGTTTTGCATGGACTAGTTCATGAGCAAGTGTTTGCATCATCTCTTCAAGGGGTATTTTGACACCTTGTGTCTCTCTTGAGAGGTGTATCTCAACCTCGTTTCGGTCTCCCCAACAGAGTCCGTATGCACCACCATCACATTCCTTAGTGACATTGATATATACATCAATGTCTCTTCGAAGTCGTGGCATTAGGTAGGTTAGGACGGAACGGACGTATGTGTTAATACGTCTTTTTTGAGCAATTTGACCTGTAAGATCGATATTAATCATCGGAATTGATTCTCTCTCTATTCTTAATACAGTCATTATCTCACTTTATGGGGGTCATTGTCAACCCTTTTCGACCCTTTTTACCTCTTTTTTTGTTCATTATGCATATATTTATAATTAAAACACTGGCATAGAGTCATCGGATTCATAATATATGTTTAGGATTGTATACAGGCTTAGGTCGATTCCCATCCGTTCCTTCAATTGTAGTGTAAGTGTAGTCATGGGGTCATGGGGAAAACACTTCTCTGCAGATTGCATTTCTTTATAGTTCAGTGCAATATTAAATTTCCTAGCAGTGGATTCTCTAGTTACATGGGTGACGGGTAACCAATTACCAATACGTCTGTCCTCTGGCTGGTTATCCCAGTTTGCTTGAAACTCTCCTTCGAAGGGATTTCGTCTAACCGTAATACCTTGTACTCTACTCATGGGTGGTTAGTCCTCGTATTCCTCTAGTTCTTCCATGTTATCCTCATCAACATCATGGCCACAGAATGGGCACACGTCAATAGAATACTGGTATGAATCCATCTCGTGTGTGATATCACACTCCGATTTACATGATTCACAAAATAATTTAAATTTCATCTTGGATTTTATCTCCTATTACATCTTTCCAAAGGTTTTCATACGATTTTGGTTTACCATCAATTGTAGCATATGGAAGCTCTCTTCCGTTAGTGTCTTCAAGTGTAAAGTCTAAATGCAGTTCCTTAAATCGAACCTCGTTCAGTTGGATATCGAGACTCAATAACATATGTTTGATTCTGTCGTCTTCCACCCCCTGATCGATCTCTCTGTTTAAGTATGCAATGTATTGTTTCATACTATTATTGCCAGTAACAATATGATTACTAATTGTTCAATCACAAGGATGAACATCAGACCAGCCAGAATGGTGTGATACCATATCCATCTAGTCTTATAGGCGTTCTCAATAGTTAGGTCTGCTGGGTCAATATCCCTTTCCTGTTCGTCTGCCTGACTACCCCATAGGATTTGATACCACTTCTTCATCTTTCAAATACCCAAGTTTCTAATTCTGTAAATCCACCAATTATCTCTCCGTCCATACGGATTTGGGGGAATGTTTTGGCGGTTGGAAAAAGGAGTAATAGATCTTCACGAGTAAAGTCTTCACCTAATTGTTTATATGTATACGAAAGACCTTCTCTCGTACATAAGGATTTAGCTGCGTCACAATATGGACACGATGGTTTTCCAAATATTTCTATCATAATTCAAATCCGTTAAATGTGTTGTCGTCAACATCTTGTTTTATGCCAGCAATAATGTAACTTTCTACTTCTGTTTCTTGGGGTGCTACCTGTAATCCTCTACTATTGAACCAATGATGCGTCCACGGTAAGGGGTTGTTTACACTACTGATATCGAATATGGGTTGCATTCCAATTGCACGTAACCTTTTATTGGCAATATACTCCACGTAATTCCCAAGTAGTCCTGTAGACAATCCGATCATCGACCCATGTTTGAATAGAAACTCTGCCCACTCCTTCTCTGAGTCAACAGCATCTTGATACATGTCATACACTTCTTGTTCACAATCTTTCATCACCTTATTCATCACACTATTGTTCTCGTGTTTTTGATAACACTTGAGTATGTGTTGTGTGATTGCTAGATGTTGTGATTCATCCCTTGCAATCAGTGATATGATCTTTGCACTACCTTCCATCATCTTCAGTTCTCCGAATCCGAATGAACAGGCAAATGATACGAAGAATCTAATCCCTTCTAGGATGTTGACACTTATCAATGCAAGATACAATGCCTTATATAAGTCGTAATCTTTAATGTCTTGACCTATCAATCTGCGTCTACCTAGATCAATAAACTCATCATACTTTTGAGTTACTGCTTCTGCACGAGCAACGATTGCTGGTTCGTCCAGTATGGTGTCAAAGATTTCACTTGGGTCACTATAGATATTCTTGATGATGTGCGTATAACTTCTTGAATGGATTGTCTCCATGAAATCCCATGTAATGATACACGATTCTAATTCGGGTATTGTGACGAATGGTAGGAATGCAATTGCGGGAGCTCTTCCTTGAACACTATCGAGTAGTGTTTGGTATCTAAGGTTAGAAGTAAAGATATGTTTCTGTGCATCGTTCAATTTCTGATAATCTACACGGTCTTTCTGCAAGGACACCTCTTCGGGTCTCCAAAAGAACGACAATTGTGTCTGTGTCAGTTTATCAAATACTGGGTACTTGAATACATCAAATCGTTGGGTGTTCAATTCCTCTCCAAAGAACATCTTCTCTTTGGTGAAATCTACATTTTTCTTGTTAAAAACTGTCATCTATTTGTTTCTCGGTTTCTCTTTAGCCAACGATAAGTGTGTGTAATTATTGATGAACTCGGACGCTTTGAAATTGGGAATGATTCCCCTATTGTTCCAACTATCCATAGCCTTAACAAATTCGGGTCTTATCTTATCTTTATCGTTTTCCTCTGAGTGATATATATCGTTATACCCATCGTAAATAAATGACGGGGCCTTTCTTTCGTCACTACCTCGTTGTCTTTGCACAGCTCCGTGAGGCATATTCTGTATTTTTCCTGCAATGTTCACAAAGTGAAGGAACATATGGTAACTGTGGATACCTAGGAATCTGTCTCTGTAATGTACTGCATTAGGGCCTTGATATAGTAACACATCACCCACTTCAAGTGAGATAGAGTGTGCCTCTCGTTTACGTGGTGGGATTCCTTGTGTTGCATCGAATAGTTCTTGGTTAGAACCACCCCAATCGACCCAGTTTCTTGAGTTGTCCACCCAAATCTTCCACGGTTTTCCATCGTCTGATTCGTATCCTAAACATATTGTCGTGGATATTTCACAAGATGGTCTGTCGTGATGTGCTTTAAGGTATGCACCCCTGTCGTATTTTCTAGTGTATGCATAGGTAGGACAAAGTTTAATGTCAAATACGTCATCTAATGCATCATGCATCCATGCATGTAACCCCACAGCTGGTGGAAATTGATAACATCCTTGACTCTTACGTAAAGAGTCTTCAGGAGAATCTTGAATGATATCATCTTCCCTGTAGAAGAAGGTGTCGTTCCAAGTGTCGTTTCTTTCAATCGTCTTCCATGCATCCAGTGTCATCTTAATGATGTCTTTAGGTATGAAGTTCCTAAGAACCACATATCCGTTTTGCATGAATTCCCATGTCACTTCATTGGTGTATGACTGAAGACGATCTTTACATGGTGGTGGGGCCTGGGCGGTCAATTTTATAACCTTTTTATCATAACGAACTGGCATTCATAATCTCCTAGATAGCACAAGCATCACAATCTTCACCATCATCTATTGGGTTGTTTAACATTTCGAGTAGATGTAATCTCCGTGGTGGAATGTAAGAATTCATTGCAGAATTCTCATCCTTGATCACGTCTTCAGTCTTACCATCCATAGTGTTTTGGTAGTAAGATGTCTTCCAACCATATTTATAAGTGTTTAATAAGTCCTTAGCCATGACGGATATCGGTACTTCATTGTTCTCAAAGTTCTCGGGATTGTAACTCCAGTTTCCACTGATTGCTTGGTCAAAGAACTTTTGCATTACTGCAACAACTTTGATGTATCCCTCGTTATCAGGCATATCCCATAGGAGAGTGTAGTTGTTTTTCAACATGGAATACTGGGGAACGACTTGTTTAAGCGTTCCTTTCTTGCTCTTCTTGACACTAAGGTAGTCTCTAGGTGGTTCTATGCCGTTAGTTGCGTTAGAAACGACTGAGGACGATTCTGAGGGCATCTGTGCAGTAAGGGTGGAGTGTCGTAATCCATGTACTTTAATACGAGTTCTGAGTGTCTCCCAATCCATTTTTAGGACATGGGGTACGATTGTATCTACTTCTTTCTTATAGTGGTCTATTGGTAATAACCCTTGTGCATACTTGGTTCTGTCAAACCATTCGCATTCACCCTTCTCGGATGCAACTTGATTTGATGCACATAGTAAATGATACTGAAATTCTTCTGTAAGATCATGCACCAATTGGTGTGCTTGGGGGTCATCATACTTGACTTTGTTCTTTGCAAGGAAATGTGCAAGACCGATGTAACCAATTCCTAGTGACCGTCTTGCAAGGGTTGACCTTTTTGCAGCTTCTACTGGGTATTCTTGGTAATCAATTAGTTCTTCCAATCCTCTTACTGCAAGTTCACAAAGATTTGGTAATTCGTCCATCTTAATGATACCCACATTGATTGCACTTAGAATGCATAGTGCAATCTCACCTTCACCATCGATATGTGTGATAGGGTCGGTGGGAAGAGTAATCTCTTGACATAGGTTACTCATGTAAACTTTGTCTTGGAAACTACTATGGGAATTGCAGTGGTCTATATTCATAATATAAATCCTACCTGTTTCAGCACGTTCTTTCAATAAGGCCGTAAACAATTCCCTTGCACTAATCTTCGTTTTAGAAACAGATGTAGCTCTCTCATACTTTTCGTAAAGTTTATCAAAGCCGTCAGTTCCAAATGCCTCATACAAGCCCGGCACTTCGTGGGGTGAGAATAGTGTGATGTCTTCGTTCTTCAAGAATCTCTTATAGAACAGTTCAGATAACTGAATAGAATAATCTAGTTTTCTAACTCTGTTATCCTCTGTTCCTTTGTTATTCTTGAGGACGATGATATCACCGATCTCTTGATGCCAGATAGGGAAATGTACTGTTGCACTTCCCCCCCTCACACCATTCTGAGTACAACATCTTACTGTAGTCTCAAACTTTTTAAGAAATGGAATAACACCAGTGTGCTGGACTTCGCCACCACGGATTTTGCTACCAAGGCCTCGGATTCTTCCTGCGTTAATTCCAATACCAGCTCTTTGGGCCACGTAACGTCCGATGGCCATGTCACTGGAAAATATGCTGTCGAGGGAATCGCCTGAGTCAACCAAAACGCAACTCGCAAACTGTCGAAGTGGTGTTCTGACCCCTGCCATAATGGGTGTGGGTATGTTAATTTTGTACTGGGATATCGCATCATAATACCTTTTGATATAGTCTAGTCGGGTGTCGCCATAGGTTCTGAACAGTGTCATTGAGATCATCATATACATAAACTGAGGTGTCTCAAACAGGGTATTGTCTGATCTATCCTGTACTAGATACTTGTCCACGATCTGTTGCAGGCCGGCATAGGTGAATGTCACATCACGAGAGTGTTTGATCATCCGATCAATTTGAAAGATTTCTTCTTCTGTGTAGAAATTGAGAATGTCCTTATCATAAACACCCTTCTTGATGTTCCTTTTGATGAGTTCATACAGTGGTGGATAGATTGTTGAGTCTTGCCACTTAGTGTTGAATACAGATTTCTGTACTCCGAATAGTAATAGTCGGGCAGCAACGAACTGGTAATTTGGATGTTCCAAACTAATTAAATCCGATGCTGACTTGACTAATATTTGTTGAATGTCTTTTGTGGTTATTCCATCAAAGAATTGAAGACCACTGTTCATCTCAACCAGTGATTCTGATACTCCTGTAACGTCTCTACAAGCCTTCTCCACCATCTTATGAATCTTATCTAAGTCAATGTCTACCCTGCTTCCGTCTGACTTAAGTACTCTAAATGGTGCGTTCATATCTTCTTATATTCCTTAAAATTGAGTTTAGCACTTAATCCTGTGTAAGTGCAAGAGTCTATTATAGAACAGATAGTCTCACTTGTCAATCCGTTAAGTATCATTTCATTGATATCTTTTAGATCGGTAACACGTCTATCATTCCATATGCAAACTTTGTATCCAAGGTCAATAACCTCTTCAATCTTTTTGAGAATCTCGAAATTACGAGGTTCATTATCAAATACTAGTACTGCCTTCTCTTTAATCGTTGTGTCTATTTTCTTAAAATCACTGCCACCGACTGCGATTGCATTCGGTAGAAATAGACTATCTAGGGGCCCTTCGGTCACATAAATTGTTTTTGTTTTGTCCACTTTATTCAAATTGAAGATCAATGGAGCATCTTCGTTAAATCTCATCGTTAAATATCTAAGTTTAGAGTCGTTAATTGCTCTCCCACTTAGACCTAATAATTCTCCCCTTTCCGAATAGAATGGTATTACTATCCTAGGGTCATTACCCAAAACTCTGTCCTTATACTTCTCGTCAAGGAAGGCAAGGTTCTGTGGTCTGTCTGTGAACCATAGATCACTATAGTGGTGTGAAGGAACCTTTCTTGTCTCTAAATACTCTCTTGCAATTGGAACTTCCGAGCAAGGTTTCATTAGGATTTTAAGACTTTCAACTGTCATGATATCTTCATCTATATTTAGTATTTCATGTTTTGGTTGAAACTTGAAAGTGTTACTAGAAGGCATCTTATGACCACTTGCATGAACCTTTGGTTTACGTCCACTTTCCTTTAACCACTCCTTTATATATTCTTTATGAATGACTGGGAAATGATCTTTGATGAAATTTACGGACGATGTACTTTTACCACAATTGTGGCATTTATAGACGAACGATTGTTCCACGGTGAAATGATATCCACGTGCTTTAAAGGTGTTTTTAGAGGAGTCTCCACAATAGAGACATCGGTGATTTAGGGTGTTGTCACCCTTCCACTTGGCCATGTCCAATGAGGACACGATCATACTCAAATATTTTCGTTCTAACCATAACATACACCTATTATACTATAGATGTATGTTTTTGTCTAGGGGTTTATACCTCTGAGTCAATAATAGCTTGGATTTCTACTAGTGAAGTATCCCATGCTATTTTACTTGCATCATATGAGGTTTTACTTGCATCATGTGCTTGTTTAATTACGTTGTCTGCAGCCATCTCAGCATAACCTGTTGGTTCTGTTGGTACTGTAGGTGGGTTTGCGGTCAAGTATGCTTGAATCTCTAATGGTTCTAATGTACTTGTTACTTCATCTCCGTCTGCCATGTCGTTCTCCGATTGGGGTTTTTAAAATTACTTATTATTTAGGTTCTTCCATGTTTCTAACACGACTTTTAGGGACTTGCAGAACATATCTTTGTTCAATAACAGGGGGTTTCTTCTCTTCTATCTCTTCTTTTCTAGTCCCTATAAGACCTACACTGGTTATCAGTAGTAGAACTGCAAGAGGGTCAAATACAAAGATGAGTGCAAATATCACCCACCTTACTGCGTTGTCGAGGTACTCGGTTGCTCTATCTTGTCCATAGATTACCTCTGCAACATATTTAATAGGGCCGATCTCACCTTCTTGCATGAGTTGTTCCCTTTTTAGTGGCATCATCTCTTCATTGTATGCAACCACTTGATCTATTATACCATCCATGTCCTCAGCAATCAACCCCCTTTCTTCCTTTTGTCTACGATCAATGTAGTTACGGTCTTTGGGTTGTGCAGTGTTGATGATAGTGTCGAGACCTATCAGTCTATTCTCTAGACGTTCTAGTTTACTCTCTTCACTTGAAATTCGTTTCTCTATGATTGATAACTCTAGTGAGAATGAGTCACCTTGAAGTGTCTGTTCGATGTTTGCTTTTGATAGGAATCCAAAGATACCCAATGATGTAATTAACATTAACACTACAACACTAGTAACTAGATACCACTTCTGCCACTTGATCTTATCCCAAAACAAGTGTAAGTATGCAGCCGTTACGAGTTTACCGAACTCCAGTACCCCTGTCATGACAACCACTTCTATGTATGCTCCTGCAAATATGGTTGCAAGACCAATAACTGAGAAATATGCAGCTATAAATGCAATCAAGATGGAGGTGGCTAGGGCGAGGTAATTCAAAAAGTTCATAAATTATACGTTAGAGTTTCTTTTGATCAAGTCGAAAATCTGAGAAGGTTCGTAAACATCCTTCCCTTTCTTCTTCTTCTTGACAATAGGCTCATGGGTAGATGTCGCACTACCTGTTGCGTTCATAGGTGCATCTTCCCACATCTTGAGATTTGCATAGATTTGTTGTTTTTTAGTATATGTCATCGCCAGTCACCAGTACCCTATCTTCTCCGATATATCCTATGTATACGAGCATTCCAAATATATTAGAATGTTCCTCATGTATATTTATAAGCATCTTCTCGGGATAGACAGTTTCGTTTTGTTCTTTTAGGGGTCTTCGAAGTCTATATGTCTTGTTAGTTTCTACTGAGGGGACATCTGCAGCTTCAGTTAGTTGTTCCATGAATACTAGATCATTGTCTTTGAGGTGTCTGTAGAACTTCTCACACAACTCTTCCATCTGATCTTCGTTTATCTTAGTCTCTTCTTTCAGTAACAACAATGCAATGGCATAGGATGCGAATGCAGATTTTCCGAATGGAACCTTGTTGATGATTCGTTTGAGGTTGAACACTAGTCTATGTAGTAAGGTGTAGGACTGTTTATCTTCTGAAGTCTCTACCTCTCTATCATAAAGTCTCGTACCCTTCTTATCTATGATGCCCAATTTATATGCATCAAAATCTGTCCACTTGGTAGTGAGCATTTTGAGTGTTCTGAACACTATCAAAGTGTCTATTATCCTACCCACGATTATATGTCCTGTATTCTAGTATGATTCATAATACTATTTAGGTTTTTAAAACAGTTAAAAATAAGGCAATTGTTATACCAGTTAACTAATCGGGCTTTCGGGTTTACAGTTCTGTAAGTTTCTGTGCAAGAGCTTCATCAACTGGTATTTGGGTGTCAAAATCCAAGGTGACGTAACCGAGATAAAGCAACATCGTCTTTATACTGGCCCAATATACATCGTCCTTTATCTTAAATCTTAACATTCTCATGGATGCATCGAATCCGAATACATTGAGAATGGTTATAACGTGGTTTAACATAAGACGTTCTCTTAGTTCGCCACTTTCGTGGTATCTGAAGAGAAGTCGTTTGAGATATCGGAATCTACGAAGGTCTTCATAAAAATCCTCAATGTCTTCACATTGAGGGTCATCGTAGTTTTGTAATGCGAATGCATTAAAATTCTTAATAGTTATTTTGTCAAATAGACCCATAATATATCATAATGTAATGTGTTTGTCTTTTATTTAGACAAGTGAACCGTAGACTTTAAAACTTCCTGTTTCTAGCTTCTCTATCTTTAGAGATAGTGTGTACGACTCTGCACTCTTGTCAAATTCATCATGTGGGGTATCTACTGTCTTACCGAATGATTCGTTTCTGACGAAAGATATAGAATGTGTTCCACCTTCTGAGAAATCAACAACGGATTCCATTTCACGGTTTGCATCAGCTTCTGCAACTACTCTTGACAATCCAATTTGAAGTAATTTTGCTTCCATTTGATTGAATGCAGCTTCAGGATTCAAATACTCTGTAGTAGCACAATGACCTAGAACGGCATTGACTCTTGACTTGATAACTGAATCGGTAATATCATATGCTGATTGCTCTGAAATTAATCCTGATTCTATTATAAAACTTTTAAATGTTTTCATATTCTTATCCTATTTGTGCAACACCTACACCAAGTACTTCTGCATGTGCAGCGAATACTTCGTCTGTAGGGTTCTTGTTAACTACTTCACTTGAACCTACACCTAGTGTAAATGTTCCGATTGTTACGTTTGCAGCCGTCTCGACAGTTACTAATCTTGCAGTAGCACCACTATTATGAACTCTAACTGCAGAAGTTAATCCGAAGTTAGAGCCATTGGTAGTTGAGGTTGCACATGCAGCTTCTGAACCTAATAATTTAATTTTCATCCGATTATGCTACTACTGTAATTGAACCAGCTGCAGTTCCAATTCCGACTACTGAAGTGATTGTTGATACAGTTGCTGTTCCAGCATCTTTAATAGTACCACCACTTAATGCAACAGGGTTAACACCGACTGTAAGTACATCTGCATCAGCTATAGTTGCCGAAGCAGCTGCTACTACTAGACTAAATGTAAGTTCGTTAGTACCAGTTCCACTAGCATATACTAATGAGTGTGGGCCTCTACCTGTTCCTGCTCCTTCATTACCGTTAAGTACTGAAAGTGTAGGACTTCCTGTTACGTCAACTGCTTCGTTGAATATAACTTTTGCAGATAGTGTTGAACCAGCTGCAACTCCATGTGCAGTTGAAATCCAATCGATATCAGTAATGTCAGCAGCACCAAGTGCAACGGTGAAGTTTTTCATTGCAACAAGTGTTTCAGTTCTAACTCTAGAACCTACTGTTGTTGCTAATTCCCATCCGTGTGGTTTTGCTTGTGTTCTTGTTTTCTCAGCATCAGATAACCAATTTGGTTTAGATTCTGTTCCTGAAGTGTGTCCCCATAATGCCATTTTCTTTCTCCTGTTTATCTGTTTGCGACTTTTAGTATCGCATCAAATGTTTTTTTGAAGGACTTTATGTCCTTTTGTAATAATCCTAAGTATTTAGACCGTACTGGGGTCTTAAGACTCATTAATACTGTGTAAACTTTGGATGCATCTTGATGCTTAATCTTAAGCTTCTTCATATCATCCGTTCTTACGTCCGTATCCATTTTCGTGTCATCTATACTTGCAAGTTGTGTTAAGACATTTGCATCGGGACGTAATTGCATTCCCCTTGCTGTAGATGATAGGGCAGCTACTGCACTATTGACTACATCTTCTTCACTTGCTTCGGCATATTTACCACCAGCCATCTTAGATATCTTATCTAACATAGACCGTAATTCTTCTTCAGTCTTTGCCTTTGCGACTGCACGAGCAATCTTTTTGTTACCAGCATCAGACATCATTCCAAAGTCTGACCGTTTCTCGGTCATAACCTTGTTGATCTTCTTGGCTTCATCTTTGATGTACCCAAGTCTCTTCAATTTTTCTTTGAAGACTCTGTATCTAGCGTCTACTCTATCCACTAGGACTAGTCTTCTTGAACTGATTGATTAAATCTTTCTTCTAATTCTTCAAACATCTTTGAAATGTCTCCACCTGAAACATAATCTGGTAGCATCTTATCTAACTGAGAAGCTGTAACTGTTTTCATTTTTTTAACTTTAGAAGCAAATCCTTTCATTGATTTATTCTTCATCATTAACTTAGAAATTTCTTCACCACTTTTTGGTTTTTTTGAAAAAGCTTCTTCAACTTCTTCTTTCTTACCGTCTTTACCTTCTTCGTCTTCACTATTCCAGTTGTCTTCTACGTATGCAAAGAATTCTTTCTTCTTTGCACCATCAAGTTCTGCTGGAGAGGTAACACCAAATTTCTTTAACGCACCGGCAAAGAACTTCTTATATGCAGCGGATGACTCTACAACTTTCTTAGACGCCTCTACTAATGAGTCTGATAGTCCGAGTCCATATCCGTTAAATGCTTTGTTTATCATTGTTCTAGTTCTCCCGATTCGAAATAATCGAATAATTTTTGTTTGTTATCTTCAGTGAGCTCCATAGACTTTGCAAGTCGTCCTAACATGTTTTTTTCAGTAAGTTTACCAACAGATATGTCTTTTTCTAAAGCTTCAATCACTTCTTCTGCTGTAGACTCTTTTTCTACTTCGACTTCTTCCTTGTTCAGAATCTTTTGAGTGTTTACTTTACCAATCAAAGTGAAAATGGTGTCTCTTGCTTTAAGGACTGCTTCGTAATCTTTATTATACTTACTGTCCTTAAGTTCTTGGTCACCCATCTTTACAATAGACTGATATCCTTTTAGAACTGACTGCATGTCCTTAGACAATTTCTTTAATGCATCAACCTCTTTATCAGTGACCTCTTGTAGTACAGGTGCATCAAAGGTTTCCAGTAGCGCATCAATCTCCTCGGAGATGATGTCATCTTCGGTTTTCTCAACGATAGGTTGCTCTTTAAGTCCTGTACGAACTTGTTCGAGTATCTCTTTCCAATTTTCTGATTTAAAACTCATATGTTTATTTATATAATTCGGATTCCCGAACTTATTCCCCTTCGTTTAGATCAAATATTCCTAGAACCCAGTTTTCACCAAGATTTTCAGCATATATTTCTGAATGACCGTTACACTTCCGTGTTGTTAACCACTCATCCTGTTCGTGCAAATCTACTTCAAACCCTTTATCGGTTTTGAACACCTCTGCATACCTATCACCGTTTTCATATGTGTGATATAATTCTCTGTTTGTCATAATATATCTCTTGATCAATGTATTTAGGTGGTATGGAAGAGTTAGTCTTTGAACTTAATTCCAATCTTAGGTAAGGTATTCTCACCAAAGTTTGCATAGTCTAGTGCTTTCTTAACATCTTTATGTTTTGAAAGTCCCCTCTTAAGTTTTTCAATCTCTTTGATTGCATAATTCATAGCACCACCATGATCGAGTGCAATTTTTACTGCTAGTTTTGCAAATTCATCAGTGACTTTGTTCTTTCTGAAGTATACAGAAATCTCTTGTCCAGTCAATTTTTGACCGTCCATATTAGGTTTTTCATTTAAGTTCTGAGACTCTTCTTTGATTCCTTTTCCTACAGCAGTATCGTATAACTTCTTACCATCTGCACCTTTTAGAGAAGTTGCATCTGTTGGGTTAGCGACTGCCTTGTATTCTGAACCTTCTTTCATACCCATAATACGTTGTGCAAGACCAACAAGTTTTTTCACATCGGAATTTTCCATTTGTGCTTTATTCTTGTCACTCACCTTTTCGTATGCTTGAGTGATAACACTTGCAGTGAACATGTCAACCATGATTCCACCGATTTTCTTTGCACCCTTAGTGTTAACGATTTCTTGAAAATCAGGTATTAGGTTCTTACCTTCACTGAGTACTTCTTCTATATTATCCATAGTGTCTCCTTTCGGTTTTTGACTGTAATAGTCTTTTAAAAATTCTTCTTCAAACATGGTTGACGACTCACCCATTCGTTTACCCTGAGTTGCACTGGTATTGGTCGGAAACTTAGTGTCCTTGACTGCATCCATGTAACCACTCATATTTGCTTTCGGGTCACCCATGTTCTTTGCACCTTTCGTTAGTGCCTCTGAACTGTTACGTGCCTTGACTATTACACTTTGACCTTTCTTTAATTTGTTTATGCTCTTGGTGACTGTGACTTTCCAAAAATCCATGCCTTCCATGAATGCTTCGATTTCTTCGTTCATGTCTCTTACAGTGAAATCTTCATTGTAAGGGAATCCTTTTAAGGGATTGTCAAAAACCTGAGAAAAATTCTTTGATCGTTCTTTCTTCTTCTCGATATTAGCTTCACGAGCAAGTTTTAGATACACATCAACCGTCTGGCCTGGGGTATCACCCTTGTATGCAGCTGTGATTTCGTTAGTACCCTGTAGATGGACACCGTTGTTTTTCTTATTTCCTGACATTTGGTAATACTCCTTTTTCCTTTAATTTCTTCATTCTTAGTCTAGGTTCTCTTCTGTTATAGTTTTGAGTCACTAGAGATAAGTTGTTCTTATCATTGTTTAGTGGGTTGTTATCCTTGTGATGAACATCTTTACCATCACCCGCTTTTGCCTTACCCTCTTTTTCCATTTGTCTACGAGCTCTTTTTCTCGCAGCGTTTCTTTCCATCTGTTCGGGTCTACCACCGTAGTTTTCCCTTTCCCTCTTGTAATCTCTGTCTTCTTCGACTTCAGTCTCTTCTTTCCTATCCTTTTCGTATTTCTTGATAGAATCTCTTGATATCTTAATCATTCTCTTATCGTGTTTCTTAAGAGTTGCTTTCTGTCGTTTGTCTTTTTCATCTGTGTACCGTGACTCTTCGACTTCTTCTTCTGAATTTATCTTTGAGGTATCGGTTGCCATGAAGGGGCCCCGACTTAAAACTTTAAACGCAAGTTTAACTTCATTACCAAATATTTCTTTTGGATGAATAATATTAAATGTAACCTCTTTAGTATTATTATCAATACCTTTCAATTCCATATCTATCTCATCATACTTTTTACCTTTGAATAGAAGACCATGAGCAGTTACAAGTTTCTGAACCTTACCTTGAGAAACTGCTTGTTTTGCTCTCGCTTCATCCAAAGATTCTTCTCTGAAATAATTAGACGTGATTTCATCAAATTCGAATGTTTCACCGAACGTGAGGAATAACTTATTCTTATCTTGTTTTTGGTCTGTAACTTTATGTCCAACCATTGCACCTAGAGTGTTGATCATACCCAATGCTTTTTCAGGATTCTTAGCGTATTCTTGATCTAGTTGTAATTCAATTTTCTTTGTGATGACTTTTAAGACTTCACGAACACTTGCTACGAGTTTACCTTCGTCCAAGTCAAACGACTCATTCTTTTTGCCATACTTTTTGACTAGTGCAGCGTGTTCTTTAGCACGTTCTTTTGCAATTTTGTCTAAGTCCAGACCCTTCTTCTTCAATCGGGCGGTCAATCTATCAGCTGCTGACACTTCATCCAACTCCTGTCTCCAAGTGTCAATAAAGTTTAGTAATCCTTCGCTTTGTTTTTCATTCGACTTTTTTTCAGCATCACGTTTAGTTTGGATTGCATCATTCTCGGATTCTTTCTCTTTCTCTAATTCAAGTTTACCGTTAGTTCTCTCGTGTTTATCTTTTAATGCTTCAAGTTCTTTTTCTTGTTTATCTTTGAGGTCTTCTAACTCTTGAACCTGTTGCGCTTTTTGGTTGGCTTGTTTAACTGCAACTGGTTCTTCCATCATAAAGTCTTCAACTATAGAATCGAAGTCCATTGATGCATTTTTTGTTACTTTAAGTAGTTGATCTAATAAGTCCATAATACTATTTAGTCTTTTTCAAAAGTAGTTCTCTCTCTTTCCATGAAGCTGCGATATTATTGGTAGGAAATTTCTTTGTCCATGCAGCAATACTACCAAAGTGACTGTCTGCAGTCTTCTTTAGTGATGCAGCGGTATCGTTATTTTCAATCTCTATAAACCCTGTTCTGAACATGGTCTTGAATAGTTTTGCATTAGTCTCTACTGCCTCGTGTTCCATCTTAACTACTTCAGGGGGAACTGTTCGAGCTCTTAAATCATTGAGTTTTAGTGCAAGTTCTAGACTTGTTTTAACGAATACCATCTTGGATTCATATCCCAATGCATCTAATTGTGCCTTATAGTCTTTAATCTTACTGGCTTTTGCACTAGTAGTGTCAAATACTAGACCCAATCTATTGGGAATGTACAAGTCCATTTGTTTTCCTGCTATTTTCTTTGCCTTTGCTCTCATCCCATCTCTTTCGGGATTGACTTCACCACTACCATCTGAAGTCATCTTCATAGACATCTTTGCAGTTTTCATCATTCTTTCGAAATGTTGATCACTATTAATCATTTTGAGACCCATAGTGTGTAGTGCTAATGCGTTAACAACTGTCGTCTTACCTGACCCAGGCCCACCCATTAGAAACACTGCTTTGAAGATTCCTTGGTCATAGACCCCCTCTTGTAATTCGTCTTCCTGTATATCGGTCTGCATATAAAACGGCAGTGTTCCTTCAGTAAGTCCCATACCTCGTCTTACTGCATTGTACAGTTGTTTCTGTTGTGCTTTGTTAGTAGATGGAACACCGTCTTTGAAGTTATCAAAGTCTCCGTCCTCTGCATACTGTCTCATTTTGGATGCACTCATACCACTAGTGTCATCTGCATCGGGGTCTCTCTCCCCTGCAGATACAATTTCGATCTGATCAAACTTGTAGTAACCGTGTCGTGCTTTGACTCCGTTGTACTTCTTCAACAACATATCGAACTCTCTAACTCTGTCCGAACCTACTACCATCTTAATTTTTTTGTAACCCTGTCGTTCTAATTCTACTGCAATGTCAAATGCTGTTCTTGCAGCGGTATCAACAATGATCTTACCAAAGAACTGTCTAAGGAACTTGATCTTGTCTACATGTGATAGGGGGTTCTTAACCTTGTCATTTGAGTGTGAAGTGAACACTAGAGGTGTATAACCACCCGAGACTGACTGTAGTTTGTTTACCAACTTTGCATGGCCAGTGGTGGGTGGGTTGAATCTTCCAAAGGAGAACACCGCACCCTTACCAGTTACTTCAGTTAAAAATTTGTTAAACGTTTTCATTCGGCATAATCCTAAATTTTAATAATGGTCTTCCATTGATGGTAATGTCACCCTTCTCGTTTCTACCAATCTCTTTAACGACTATTTTCTTGTTCTTAAATTTTCCACCAAGAACAACATCTCCTATATTTATGGGTATCATAATCGACTCATTAAAGTGTTTAAAGGATTTCATTTGTCCCAATTCTTAACAGCTGTAAAGTTATTGTGTGCAAATTCCATACGGTCTACAAGCTTCACTGCAGAACCACCTGAATCTATTGCAACATATCCTTCGGGGTTGACTGCTTCGAATCCTGTTGCAGTTTGTTTGAATGTACCAATACTCTTGACTCTATTCAATGCAATGATGATGATCTGTTTTGACTCAACTAATCCTCCCATGAATTTGGTAAGATTAATTAAGAACTTTTTCATCCCTCTCATGTCGTTATAGATTGACTCACCGATCACTCGTTTGATCTCTTTGTGTTTCTCTGTCTTAACACCACCCACTACCTTGTCCTTCCAGTATGATTGAAAGTGTGCAAGGTATCCATCTGCAGTAGGTTTGTAACTTCCACCTCGGATGAGTGTGTTAGTGTATGTTTTGTATGTTGCACCAGCACCTTTCTTTGTAATCATCTCTTGAAGTTTTTGGAACTTATCTAAGTCTCTCTTCGAAATACCATGAAATGATTTACCGACTTCCTTCAATGTATTTGTTAGTTTAAGTGTTTCTGTTGCAGTCATTGTGGAGTTACCACTGACATCTTTGTATGATGCATCGTCTACCCAAACGTCATTAGAGACCCCTAGGTTTGCTAGGTTCACACCAAAGGATGCAGAGAGGTCTTCTATCGTGCCACCAGTGTACGTAGTGTGAAAGACAATACCCAATTTTGCTCTGTCGATGTCCTCTCCGATTTTAGAATCAGAGGATACTGCATAGAGGATAGTGTTCGGTTGGAATGTGATGTATTCAACACCGTCAATTTTTTTAGTTGTCTTATCATCGGTGAACATTAGATCACCCTGCATGATATTACTGAAAGATAGTTTACTGAGGTATTTGAATGAATCGAGAAACTTTGCTTCTAGTTGACCACTTAACTTTGGGTCTGCTTTGATCTCTGCTTCGGATGTGTAGAACTTAGGTTCTTTATTAAATAGAGATTTCTTTGCAACAAAGAATTGATTTGTTTCGGGATGTTTCCCACAAAAGATTGCAGGAGCTCCATCCCATTTAACGGTCATATTGACGGAAGAGGCTTTGCTCCCTTTCATCATATCTCTAAGACCTCTTAGGAAGTTGATTGCTCCTCTTCCACCATCAATACCTTGATTGATGATTTCATCTTCGAGATGTTCTAAATGTAGATTTTTTGCACCCATAATAGACTATTATACACGTTAAATGTGTTCCTGTCTACTATTTATAACAAATAGAAAGGTGATATTAAGCTGCGTTAGCGATACAGTAGGCTAAATCTGCATTTACACTATCTAGTGCTGCTTGAGAAGTTGTTGTAACAGCTGCGTGGTGACCATCATCGTCTGATACGATTCCATTACCTGTGCCTGCACCATTGAGTTCATAATTCCAAGTATCATATAGATCACCCGAAGTTACTGATGGATTATTAGTTCTCCATTCAGCCCACCAACCTGTATACCCAGTACCAGTCCAAGATACCATTGAAGGCAAGGTGTCATTTTCCATGTCAAAGGTAGCAGTGTTAAGCCAGTCGTAGAATTCGTATGTCCCACTAACTCCTGTACGCCAATTTAGAGTTTTAACAATTGCGTCTCTTAACGTTGTGAGTCTAGTGATTTCTTCTGCTGTGATGTTTGCATTTCCTGGCATGATAGTTCCTATATTTGAGGTTGTATACCTTTATTTAGGTTTTTGATAGTGGTCGAGAGTGTAATTTATCCTCTATTTTACTAATTTTCTGACTTAATTTCTCAATCTGCACGTCATCATGGGACTTCTTGGCATCCCTTAACTGCTGTTTGAGGTCAATTTTCTTTGATATGGATTCAATAACCTCATTAGATTGTAAATTCTTTTTCATAATATACTAGTATTTAGGTCAAATATTAAAGTCTTTAAATTTATCTGATCTACCACGGTCTGCAACTGGGACACTATCGTCATATGTTTGGTTTGCATCGACAATTTCTGTCTGTGCTTCTTGTTCACAATCGTACAACTTCATACGACTTCTATCGACTCCAATGACAAACCTTTTGAATACGGTTGGGTCATTGTATCTATTCTTTAACTGTTTGACTACCATCTGATCTAACTCTTCTAATTCTTCTGAGGAGATTAGTGCAAACATAAAGTCTGCTGTTGATGGTAATCCAAATGACTCTGAGGTATCTGTAAGTTCCACATCTGTAGAACCGTAACCACTACGAGTCGTTTGTGTTGCACTCATGATTGGTACATTAAACTCTACTGCAAGTCCTCTGAGTTCTTCTGCAATACTCTTAACTAGTGTATAACTGTTTGCACCAGCACCAGGCTTTACCCTTGAAGATGCACAAATGTTTAGATAGTCAATGTAAATCATATCGGGTTTAAAATCTTTCTTGACATCTAACTCTTGGAGTAAATGTCTGAAGTGTCCTACGTGTGCTGATGCAGTTGGGTATTCTTTGATAATCAACTTACCTTTGGTCTTAGATGCAATCTTATCAATCTTCTTATCGAACACCTTCTTAGATAGATCGGGTAGGTCTTTCATCGGGACATTGAGGGTATTCGCATCGATTCTCTCTGCAATCCTTTCCTCTGACATCTCCATGGTAATGTATAATACATTCTTATTCATCATCAAGTGGGCTGATGCCATATGACACATGAATAGGGATTTACCAACACCTGTTCCTGCAAGACAAATGTTCAATGTCTTGTTAGGTAATCCACCTTTAGTAATCTTGTTGAAATATTCTAGATCAAACGGTAACTTCTCTTCTTCGGTATGGTAGAATTCAAATCTGTTATCGGAATCTTCTATTTGATCGTGGCCAATATTAGTGTCAAAGGACACGGAAAGTGCATCCTTAAGGAGTTCGGGTATCTCACCAGTTGAACGTTGTGACTTCTTGTCAATGACTTCAATACTGTCCATTACTGCAATGTAGATTGCTCTATCTTTGCACCACTGTTCAGTCTCATCGAGTAACCACTCTTGTGGAGTGTCGTCACCACCTTTAATACTACTTACAATAGACTTGGCGTTATGAACAACTGTCTCGTTAAGAGATGTGTTGTTATCCAAGTTTATGAGAAGTGCTTCTACTGTAGGTGTCTTAGTGTATTTTTGGAAGTAATCGAATACTCCATTGAATACGGTCTTTTCGTCCTGTTCTGTGAAATACTCGTCCTTTATAAATGGAAGCACCTTCCGTGCAAACTCTTCATTCTGAATCAGATTCTTCAGAATTGTTTGTTCTATTCTCTTTTGTTCCATATTTAAAGTATTCCTGTGCTACCACTTCTAATTTTTCCATCACATCGGGTGTGAAGAACTTTTCGGGGTTGTTGTTAATCGTCTTACCGAACTCTGTCTTACCATTTGGTAGTTTAACACGAGTTCCTTCTTTTGTAAAGACCCCAAAACTAACGGCCATATCTAATAGTCCATAATACCTATCTAATCCTTTATCATACGACAATCTTACATCAACCATTCGGTTTTCAACAGTCAATCTTGACTTTGCGTTCTTACAGTGGATGATATTACCAACAACTTCTGTTCCTTCCTTTTCTTTCCTTTTGGAAAGATAGATAATTGATGAGGCTGCGTACTTGAGTCCACTACCTCCACCCATTTCCTTTTGAGGAAACATAGAACCAATCACATCATATGTGTGATTAGTAACAATCATAGGAACACCGACTCGTCCAAGTTTCAATGTCAAGACTCTGAATGCACCTTTGGTTATTTGTGCCCTCGTCATATCCTTAGTCTCCTTACCTTCTGCAGTGTCTTCGATTTCTTTGGTTGTTGATAACATACCAAGTGAATCTAAACAGAACATCATAGGTGGACGTTTGGCTTTGGGGGTTTCTGCATACTTATCCAGTATGCTGATTGCTTGATTTCTAAACTCTTGAACTGTGACGACTGGGACGATAACAACTCTTTTGGAGTCAATGCCTCTGTCCTCAATCATACTTCTTGATATTGCAGATTCGGATTCGAAATAGATTACTGCGGCTTCTTTGTGGTCTTCTAGGAATTGTTTGACTATCCCCAGTGCAAAGTAGGTTTTACCTGTTGCAGACTCACCAGCGATTGCTGTAATTTTGTTTGAAGCAAGTCCACCGTATAGTGAACCACTTAATAGTGCGTTAAAGATATATGAACCAGTATCAATAAAACTGTCAACATCTCCAGCAGCGATTCCATCGTGGACGATACTTGCGTATTCGTTACCACTTGCCTTTACTAAATCTTTTAAAAAACTCATAATTATAAACACCTCTCAAATGTATACCTTAGTATAACAGAGATAGGATTATTTTACAAGGGGGTTTTGGGGTATTTTTCGTCACGTTCTTGACAGAGTCGATCTTTTATTGCTTTGGCCATCTTATCATCGAATTTGACGTGTTCTTTCATCATCGTTTTAATTTCTTTGATCTGAATCTCCATGATAGCAATGGCAGTAAAGATCATTCCAATCATGACGATATAGAATATATCAATCAATAATAGTGTCATCGGGACACCTTATCAATCTGTTCTTGAGTAACGGAACCGTTACTCAATAGCAGTTGTCTATGCTCCAAATGTCGTTCTAGGGTGGTGTCTTTGTTTTCACCAGTATATTCAACGGCATGATGATCATTAATCATCTGTTGGTTCACACTAATTCTTGAGTCTAATGATTGGGGTTCGTCTGCAACGGTCTCGTTCACAAACAACTCACCAAGGATTCTTCCGAATTTACCTTTATCGTGTGAGACCAGTGTTACTGGGCCTCTCGATAATAAGTCTACAAGATGGTATTTGGAAGCTTTACCATAAATTTTTTCTACTAAATCCTTTGTTCTAGATTCGGGGGTATCAATACCCATTAGCCTAACTCGTTGTTTCTTCAGAACAACCGAAAAACCTAAATCGATGTCCACATCAATCGTATCTCCGTCAACCACTTTTGTGACTGTCACGTTAAATTCATATAAATTTTCCATACTCATATTTATCATTTTTTTTACCCGAAGAAACTGTCCAATGATGCAACTGGTTCAACATTCCAACCGATCAGTTCAATTATCTTTTTTAATGGTTCAATAAAGGCCTTGTCAAATTGCATATCGTAGTCAACACAATGTTGTAGATCAAATTCGTGGGGTAACACATTAGAGAATGCGATTACATTTTCATTGAATCGATTCGGCATCTTAAGGTAACAGAATAGTATCTTGTCTCCATTTCGAATTGCAGTGTATCTCTTGTGGATGTTCTTCTTCTCTAAGTGATGATTGTACAACAATGCACCTCTTACATGAATCGGTGTACCCTTTCCGTATATGTGTGTCTTGTCTGAATATTGTGCAAGGTTATTGCAACCTCTAGGAGATGCAATCTGTTCGACTGGGAGTCTACGGAAATCATCCCTTGCACTCTCTACGAATTCCCATACGTCATGTTCTGTACCATTCATGGCCAACTTAAGGGCATCGGTCAATTTCTTACGAACCCACTGGGGTGTACTGGACTTTGCTGTCTCAATACCCATCATCTTCAGTTTAGGTTCTGCAAGTCTCACCCCTTCCATGTCATAGACATTTAGGATGTATCTTTTCTTTGCAGTCCATATTCCACGATCTGCAATAGCCTCTCTACCCATTTCCATCTTCTGTTGGAATGCATTGGTGTAGTCTGCAAGTTCATCGTATCCCTTTGCAATAACTCCTTCAATCTTCTCTTTAGCAATGGTGTCAAGGAAGTCTACAATCTTGTTCTTAGGTGTGTCAACTGGGAACACTTGTTGTATTAGTTTATCAAAAGTAATGTATACTGAGTCCGTGTCCATTGCGATAACATAATCTTGGTCTGTAGTCTTTAGTACCTTGTTCATCCAATCGTTGATAGTGATCTCTGCAGTCTTAATAACTAACTGGCCCGATAACGTAATTGCTTCAGCAAGATTTGGGTCAAAAAATGCAAAGTATTGGTTTGCAAGAGCTCCATAAGCAGAGTTAAGGGCAATCTTTCTTACTTGTTGATTGTTGTATGCACGTTTAATTAGACCATCAAGTTCATTCCTTCGTTTTGAATCGGTACAAACTTCACGTTCCTTTTGGTAATCAATCATCTTACCTTTCCACTCTTTACGTTCTAAGTAGAATTGTTCCATTAGTTCAGGTAGGAAACCCTGTTTGTCTCTTTTGAATTTTACACCATTGGGGGCAACTGTTAAATTCAGTTTCTTTAGACTGGATAGGTCGGCCTTACCATCTAAAATCTTTTGGACATCAACATCCATAAGACCATTCTTCATCATGGTCTCGGGTGATATGTTATACTGCATAATCAAATGGGGATAGAGTGAGTTCAAGTCAAACGACATAACCCAATCGTGTTTACCAACCAGTGGTTCCTTTACATATGCACCAACGATTTGGTGTTGTTTAGTCCTGTCCAACTTCTGAGGCGGTGTTTGAATTCCTTGTTCTTTCAGAAAGTTGTAAATAATGGTTTCCCAATACTTCACCATTCCAAAGGTGTCTAGGTAATTACACTTAGCACTGTACGCCATGGTCATGGTCAACTCTAATAGACCAATCTTATCCTCCAAGTCTTCTACGAGAACAACATCTTGTACATTATATGCAAGGAACTTTGAATAGTCGTTCTTATACAATCCGTGTAATGAACCATGTTCTGAGTAATCCAATTTCTTCTTACCCAACTCGACATGGGCAATATGATTTAATGCATATGATTCTTGATTCGTGAATACCCTTGTACGATATAGTTCCATGTAGTCAATGACATTGACACCATAAAGGGTAAACTTTTGTTGAACGTTACCAAAGTTGTTTTTGTATTCTCTGACATCTACTTGATTCCACGGAGAGAACTTTTTGTGGGTGTCTTCACCGAATAATCTATCAACACGATTGCACAGATATGTAATATCAAATGCATCTACATTCCAACCAGTGACGATATCAAAGGACTGTTTTCTCCAGTACTTGATGAACTCGGTTAGTAGTTGTGCTTCGTCTACACATTCATGATAGTGAACGTTGGCGGGTTTCTCATCCCAAGGCCCGATACCGAAAGTATGTGCCATGAAACGAAATGGTTTGATTGTGATTGCGTTGACCTTCTCCATTGCCAAAGTTGGTTCGGGAAAACCATTCTCCGATTCACACTCAATGTCGAGTGTTGCAATTTTGATTGTCTTGAAGTCCCACTTGACATCTCCATGAAATGAATCAGAGATGTATGTGTAAATGTATCTGTCATAACCGTGGATTTCAAATCCATCAGTACCTTGATACGATTCACGAAACTTTCTTGCACCACCCATCGAACTGAGGTTTACTGCCTCAAGAGGTCTGCCGTCAAGTGAACGGAATGCAGTCTCACCCTTGGTGGATGGGACGTAGTGATTAGGACGGTAAGCAACAGTCTGTTTGACCTGCTTACCGTTCTGATAACCCTTTACAAGAATTTTGTCTCTTGTGCGACATACATTAGTATAGAAATCCATACTGGTATTATAACAGAAAGTGGTCTATCCTACAAGTGTTTTTGTTTGAATTTGATCTTTTATTAAGTCGGAAACCGTATCATGTTTTTCACTGGCTGATGTGAGGGCTTCAATTTGAGTGTCGAGGGCAGCTGCAAGATCGGGGTGTTCTCCGATACCAGCTGGGTTGTGAATGTACACTTCAATGTTTGCAAGTGCAATGTCCATCTGTGCTTCGTACTGGGATTGTAGTGCTTTGAGTAATCGTGTTTTGTCCATAATATATTTCCTATTTGTTTCCTGTCGCTACTTTGTAATTCTGTTCTAAATTGGGTCGAACCTTAAACATTGTAACGATGTTTCTATTGTTGATTTCGAATCTGTACTCTCTTGCCCATGGATTCCACGGTGCAAGACTGATTTCCATTTTACCATCAGTGACTTCCACAATACAAAGTTGTGGTTCTGCGATGACTGTTTTACTACTAAATCGTGATGTGGTTACCCTACCTAAAATAGTTTCTCCACCAAGAAGTCTTAGTGCAAAAATGTTATCCACAGGCAAGAACCATGTCTTGGAGTTCTTTCGAACGTCTTCCGACCTGTCCATACCATTTGGAATCTTCCATCTCTACTGCCATTTCTTTCCAGTCATGGACTCTACATGCTTTCAACATTCCTTTAAAGTAACCCAAACGAGTTGCACCAAGATTGAATGTCATGTTTACTAACACGTGTTGAATATCTTCGGGTAAAAGGTAGAATGCATCCTCATCTCCAAACACATGAATTGCTTCATTAACGTGTTTGTCAAAGTCTGTATCGTAATACGAATCTACAATATCTTGACTGACTGGAGTTCCAGCGTCTTGACCATGTTCATCGTCACCTTCTTTAATAAGATGACCAACACCTAGTGTTAAATATCCTAGTGAATCTGCATACACTTCGAGGACTTCACCTTCGTGTCTCTTAATCTGTTCCTTTAGTACTTCTTTGTTCATTATCTTTCCTTATTTGTGCTTGCATGACTTCTACTAGAATGTCACCCATGAGTGTTTTTAGTTCAACATTATTTAGGTGTTTCTTAAGTTCCTCTTCAGTCTTTTCGACATTATGTGGAAGTCTTCTTATAGTTCTTTCAAAATTTATGTTGGGTTTGCCATTTTCGAACCCGACCTTTCCGTATTGGTATACGAGTCCGTCCCATTCACCACCAGTAAGTTCAATCGCTGCGTCAGACTGGTGTAGGTTCTCTACAACCATGTAGACATTATCTTCAAATAGTGTTGTCATTTACAAAATACGATGTGGTTTTGGCCAAAGTCAAAATCTTTATATTGTTCAATGACATTAGAAAATGCAATTCTGAGGTTACTCATGTAATCGGCATGTGACTCGGGTGTTACAAAATAATTAATTGCAACACGGCCTTTTGACGTTAGAATCTCATTCAATCCTTCATAGAATTCAGCTGAAACGAATTTATCATCTATATCTTTTTGGCCACAAACATCCACAAATATCATATCATAAGTATTGGTAGTCTCTTGGACAAATTCAAATGCATCTTCAGTGATCACATTAATACGGTTGGAGACGGGCATGTGAAAATAGGTCTCTGCGATAGACTGTAATTGGGGTACGATATCAACCACATCGATCTGACACTCAGTGTTTTGATATAACCATTTAACCAATGCACCACCACCTAGTCCAAGCACTAATGCTCGGGATGGGGAGTCAACATGATCTACCAATTTCACCATATTTTGTGCATAAATCCACTGCAACTTATCGGGGTCATCTTTAAACATCGATGATTGTACTAACCAGTAACCATACTCTAGAATGATCACGGTTTTGTTCACGTCTTTATTTGGGACTTCGGACACTAGAATCTTCATACCATTGAAGTCCGATTCGTGTAATATTTTTGTGGGTTTTCTCATTATCCTCTTCTCCACACATATTTTGGTTCTGCACCCATTACATCATAAACATTAGGGTGTTTCATTAGAGCTCTACGATAAGGAGTCCATTTAATACCCCTACCCCAACCAACAAATTCTATTAGTTCTTTTTTTGTAACAGATTTATTTTTTTGAATAAATTCAAGTATATCTTGAAATCTGGTGCTGTCGCCCATAACTTTTTGTTTTGATAATAAGTCATTCATATAATCGTTCATTTCAATCATCTTATTTTTATATATAAGATTATTTTTTACATGGTTTAGTGCTTTTTTTGCTTGTTCATTTCTAACTTCTGTATCCAAGTAAGAGTTAAGTAATTTCAAAGCTTCTTCATCAGTAGTAAAGAAATCAGCATCAGAATATAATTCTTTATAGTAATCACCATTGTACATAATATAAGGTACTCCATTCATCATACCATCTGTAGTTGCAACACTCCACCCACCATAAGTTTGTTTAGGAGAGAAACCAACACAGCACTCATTAAGTCTATTATAGTACCATGATTTATCGCCTTTGTCAACTGTTAAATATTCTCTATTTGATTTATCTAATAAAGGCACCCATACTTTGAAGTCTTTCCTTGTTTCCCATAGTTTATCTGTAAGAGCTATAAACTGTTTAAAGTGTTTATAAGTATCTGGTCTATGATTAAAAACAATAATCTTTTCTGGTGTTTCATTAATATTATCTACGATATCATCAACATCAACTCCTAAATGTTGAACTGTTAGAATATCATCTAATCTTTCTATAGTCTTATCATTAAATGTTTCTTTGGATTGATTTAGTATCAATTCTTTTTGACATTGTGTATTTAAGTAACATCTATCATATTCTAACAATCCAGTAATGTTCTGTAAGAAACTATCCTTAGGCCATGCAACTACTTGTTTAACATCTGTCCAATGAGTATATCCAAATACTGGTGGAGTATGATGTGTTACATTATACATAGTATTAACTAGTTGATGTGTATGTTCTGGTAGATGTGACATAATCAAATCAAAGTCCAGGCTATTGTTTAACATCTTTCTTATTACATCAACTCTAAATTGACTTCGCATTGTCGGTGGATAAGTTTCAAAATCAATAAACCATTGTGTAACATTATCAAATTCTAATGATGGAACTGGACATGGTAGTATAAGATAAAACCATAAGTCATCACGAATTTCATTAAGTAGTTTTATTTGTTTTTTAATAACTTGAATATAGCTATCTTTTTCTAAATCTTTTTGGAATGTAATATTTGGATATACCAGAACACGAACTGTATTCTGGTATATTTCTTCTTTGTTTAAATCAAATAGATTCATTAGTATCAACTACAGTGTTTATCTAATAATATCAATTTTATTCATAGTATCTTTATTCCAGACTTCTAATTCTTTTCTAATTCTACCATCTGCAACAATATTATTAAATCTCTTTGTGGCAAGTTTCTTCCACCATTTAGTTATATTTTCAAGTTCAAATCTATCATAGATTTCTGCTTTTGTCAAGGTATCTGTTTTACCAAGTAATACATCTTTAGTATTAGAATATCCATACTCACTCATATAGAAACGCTTTTGAGTTGTAACACCAGTAGCACTCTCCATTGCAGTTATAAACATATCATACGCCTTAGTATCATGTTCTTTAAGAGAAGCTTTGACAATTTGAACCATCTTAGTTTGTATTTTTAACTTACGACTTGATGCTCCTTGATGTATAAGTTCTTCTCCACTATTCCTTTCAGTAAACCAATTCTTTAACTCTGGATATATTTCTTCTCCAAGTGTCAATAGAAACTTTGATTGTGTGTCGCCTTTGTATCGTAAATATGGTCTCATGCCGTCATACATACTGCCACCTTTGAGATTACCATATAATGATGTAGTTTCAAATAGACAGAACTCTGTATCATACTTCTTGTTTAACATTCTACGAGTTGCATGAGAACAACAGATTGCAGCAAGCAACTTACCACCAAGACAGTTGAATCCAAATGGTTGTGCAGGCACTATGTTGAAACCCATGATGGCTCGTTTGTTGAATATATCTAAGTCTGGTACATTACCCAGATAGTCGTTTCTTGGTTTACTGTTAATAAGAGGACTACCATATCGTATGAAACCTACTATTGTATTTGTAGTTGTTTCTTTTACTACTACCTTTAATGTCTTGCCTGGATTCTCATCTGGACTAAATGATGCAGTCTTTTCCAATAGTGTATCAAATACTTTAGTTGGTATAACTGCGACTTGAAAGTTCATATCTTCTGGGTGCATATCAAAGTCTTGAAACAAGTCATCTTCTATACTCATACCAGGCAATCCAACTGGAATGTCTCGTACTCGTTCTATCTTTCTTGCACGAAAGTAATCATCAATTCTATGAAAGTCTTTGAAGTAATTCATCATTTTCATAGCTGCATATACAGAGTCTTGTTTATTTAATATCATATTCATCCTAAAAATGGAGCGGACGGAAAGAATTGAACTTCCGTTTCCAAAGTGGAACTTTGGCGTAATACCCTATACGACATCCGCTTGGTAGACATCTATTATACAACATTTGCATAGAGATGTCTAGGGGGTTTTAGATAGAATCTAAAACATATTCTGCACTTGATACTTCAAATGGGTCGGTCTCAATGTTGTCTTCGAAACCTTCTTCGATGAACATCTGTTCGACTTTGCCGTCATTCAATACTAATGCATATCTCCATGATCTATATCCAAATCCAAGATTTGATTTCTTACACTCTGCACCGATTTTATGAGTGAACTCACCGTTACCATCTGCAAGAGGTTTAACATTTTTAATACCCAATTGTTCAAACCAAGTGTTCATGGCAAAGGTATCATTAACTGATAGACAATAGATTGCATCAATACCCTTTTCAACGAACTGGTGAAACAGTCCATCAAAGCCAGGCAAATGTGATGTTGAACAGGTTGGAGTGAAAGCTCCAGGCAATGCAAAAAGGACTACTCTTTGTCCTGCGAATTGTTCTTTAGTGTTAAGTGCGACCATACCATCTTCGGTTTTGGTCATTAAGTTTACGTTTGGTACTTCTTGACCAATCTCTAGGGGTAATCCCATGTGAATATCTTCTGACATTTAGTTCTCCATAATATATAAGATACACCCATTATACCATATAACAGGTGTATCTGTAAGGGGGTTTTTTAAGAAATTTTGATTTCTTGAGGTTTGTCTTCCTCTGGCACAATTCTCTCTAAACTGACAACCAAAATACCATTCTTCATATCTGCACCCTTAACGATTATATCGTCTGCAAGTGTGAATGACCTTTTGAATGAACGAGATGCAAGTCCTTGGTGGACATACTCTTTTGATTCAGTATCCTGTTCTCCCGTAATGATAAGTTTTTCCTTCTCTTTAGAGATAGAAACTTCTTTCTTATCAAATCCTGCTACTGCCATTTCAATTTGGAAATTTTCCTCATCGATTTTTACAATGTTGTAGGGTGGATAGTTAGAACTAGAATGTGTATCTGCACGTTCTAATAGTTGAAGAGTTCTGTCGAACCCGATTGCGAATGGGAATGATTTCCCGAAATTGAAGACATCGAAGTCTCCGAGCTGTCTGCTTGTCATAGTTTTCTCCTTTATTAAGCAAGTTATTGTTAGTGACCCCTAATGGGCATCACAATGGTATTTATAACACCATAGTACTATTATATGGGTTTTTTCTAAAATTTCAAGGGGTTTTATGAAGTTTTCGTACTTCTTTTCGTTTTCCGTTATCAAACAATGGTGCATAGACCTTGACTGGTATTTCTTTACCCTTTACTGTTATCTCATCAACCAATGAACATGCAGTCTCATCGAGTTGCATGTAAGTGAACTCCGATAGTAGAATAGGTGTATCAAAGGTTCGAGTCTGAACCTCAAGTCTGGCTGCAAGGTTAACTGCATCTCCGACTACTGAATAGTCAAACCTATCTTCTGAACCCATATTACCCACTATGCATTGACCTGTGTTAATCCCAGTACCTATAACTACTGGTGGAAGGTCTAATCCTTCTTCCTTGATGTCCCTATTCATCTGTTCTGTAAGTATTTCTATTTCCATTGCAGATTTAACTGCCATCTCAGCATGATTCGGACAATCCAAAGGAGCACCCCACCATGCAAAAAGACAATCACCCATGAACTTATCAATCGTACCACCATTCTTTAAAACTATCTTTGACATTCCATCTAGGAATCTGTTGATGAGTAAGACCAATCCCTCGGGGTCATCGTTTTTCATGTATGCCTCGCTTATGGGGGTAAATCCTACTATGTCTGCGAAGAGGAATGAAAGTTCCTTTCTATCTCCACCAAGTTTCAATTTTTCAGGGTGTTTTTGTAGTTCTTCAATCATGTCGGGAGATAAATACTTTTGGAACTGCTTCTTTATTTGTTGCTTTTCTAGAAAGGTAACATAGTACTTATTAAAGGATGCATGTCCGAATATTACTAAGGAGGCCATAGATGAAAAGAAGGTATCGAAAAGAACGAGCTCTGAAGTCCAAATATAATAACTCCCACCCACCTGAAATCCTACAAGTGATAGACTCCCTATCCCCGAAAGAGTTGTGGGAAGCATGTAAACCATCCCCAATATCATTATCATTACTGACAGAAGAAGAGCAGATTCAATCAATTCAAGATAGTAGGATTGTTGTATTTGAACTCCTGTCAAGACGGTTTGAATTAGGTGTGCTTGAACTTCGTGGGGATACATTACTCCCACTGGAGTTGAAACTGGATTATTCAAACCCTCTGCAGTAAGACCCCATACAAGAATCTTACCTTCAACATTAGAATCTTGTAAGTCTACTGCACTAATCCTTTGGAAAGTGTTCCAATAGGATATCATTACATCACTGGTCGGGGTGGTGGAGATAGGTTTGTCTCTACCCATCCTGACCCATTCCACTCCAAGTTCAGGAGTAATTTTTGTTTGATACGAAGGTTGGTCTCTTAATGCACGAAGTGTTTCTAGTGCAAGTGATGGGTATACTTGATTGTTTGCAGTAACTAAAAGGGGTATAGACCTTGTTGTCCCGTCAAAGTTAGGTGTTCCTGTAACACTAGGTGTTGCAACAGTGACCCCAACACCGTATGTGTTATCCTGAAGTATCCTGATTGGACTTGCAATTCCTGAGAAGTTCCACAAATGGTCTTGAGGATTTCCACCTCCAAATGTAGAGTTACCTACGAACGGTGCAGAACCAGTATCCTTTTGAATTGTTGGCGCAGCTGCAAGGATTGATAATCTGTTAACTAATCCTTCTGCGAATATCTCGTCCTGTGTCGGGTCTCTATCGGGTTGTCCGAATAGAATTGTAAAGACATGAGTGTTACTAAAGTGGGTGTTGAGTAACAAGTCACGGTAAATGGAGCGTTTGATTGGGTATTGTCCGAATGCATCTAACGACCTTTCATCAATATCCACTAGGATGATGTTGTCCACTATCACTTTTTCTTGGGACTGGTGGAGGACATCAAAGTATGACCACTGGATGTTCTCCACGAGATATGGAGACCATACCTTAAGACCGAATAGTAACGCAATCGTGATGAGTACGACTTTCCAGTTATACATTTTTTCTATTGTTGGTCTAAAATTGGATGTTTGTAGTCGGGAGTGTTCTTCGTCTCGTAATCCACTAGTGCAGTACGGATGGCGTCCTCGGCTAGTACTGAACAATGTAATTTGATTGGGGGTAACTTCAAGGCATCTGCAATGTCTTTGTCTCTAATCAGTTTTGCTTCTTCAATGGTCTTACCCATCATCATATCAACAAACAATGACGAAGATGCAATTGCACTTCCACATCCGTAAGTCTTAAACTTAACGTCAATAATCTTTTCGTTGTCATCGAGTAATAGTTGAAGTTGCATCACATCACCACATGCAGGAGCTCCTGCGAGTCCTGTTGCAACCTTGGGGTTCTTTCTGTCGAGTGAACCGACAGCATGTTTTAGAGGGTTAGCAATTACTGCTTCAAACCGTTCTACTACTTCTTTAGAATATGCCATATAGTTATTTAGGGTTTACATATGGTAAAAGAAAACATAAAGTGCAAGACCAAGACAAGTTCCTGCAATAAACGCTGCAAGAATCTTTCTCCAAAACTTTTTGCGTTGGGAGATTCGGTATTCGTTTACCATTATGAGTGTTCGTGAATCCATCATTCTTGTGTCATTGTTAGTGTACAACCACCAGTAGTCTGACAATCTTGTGTAAGTGTATATGTTTGATTGGTTGACCCTTTTTGTAAAAGGTTGAGTGTTGTAGGATAGTTTCCTTGAAGTCTAATTTGTGCGTTGTGATTTGCGTTATCTTGTTGTGTAAGATTAACTGTTGAACCGTCTTGAGAACCATAATAATAAACATGACTGTAGTGAGAACCACTTCCTGTTTGTGATACCTCATGGTCAACATCATCTGTATGGATGTCTATGTTATGTGTATGGGTTCCGTCTTGGGTTACGTTAACTGTGTTGCTGTTTCCCCATATGTGTCTACCATATGTTGCACCACCAGTTTGTGTTACTGTTTCTGTGTTACCAGTACCGTCAACGTCACCACCCCAACTCTTTCCTGGCCCCCAGTAAGAAACCCAAGAAATAGAGTTTCCGTTTCCTGTTTGTGTTAGGTTAAATGTGTTTCCGCTATGTGCGAATGTAAATTTAATTTCATTATCGAAACCTTTTTGCGTAATGTCCATGTCGACACTACCACTTGCAACTTGTTCCACATGGACATGATTGTCATCAGCCCATGAGAACAAGGGTGTCAATAAAATTAATAATAAAGCTTTTTTCATAATCCTTCAAATTCTCTTATTAGAATAACCATTGAAATAATAAACATAAGATAACTCCCTCTGCAAATGCTATCCACAACATGTGGTAGTCATCTAATTGCAGAGCCTTTTGAAATCCGTAGATTTGATCTTCGTGCCACCCTCGTAGTTTTTCCCTAATATTCATTAATATCTCCTAGTTTGTTTGTGTGATAGTTATATTTAGAGACGACCCATCACCCACCTTAATTGATGATTCTTTCTCGTCTGTTATGGTTCTGATACTTGCTTGTGCAAAGATCGGAAGCTTAATAGAAATAATACCATTAACTTCTCTATAGAACCATATCTGACCTACACCCTTGTCCACAATAGTATTGTATTGGGTGTCCTTGTCAAAGCCTGGAAGTGTTCCATCAATTCGGACAACTCCAAAGGCCGTGTTCTCTTGTGCATCGATACCAACCTTTCGGTCAATCTCTAACACTACATTTAATAAATCCTGTAGAAAATCGACATCAAGTAAATCTCTGTCAAGTTCCGTGTATTCTAATTCATCATCCTCAAAGTAGTCATCTTCCAAGTCGTTAAACTCTAAGAAATCTACATCAAGAACATTGTTTGAATCGTTCTCACTCTTACTTTGTTCATCTGCAACCTGTTCATTTACCTCTTTAGGAGGACTGACAATGAATAGATTGTCAATTAGGTTGGGTGTTATCCCATTAACCACTACAGGTTTCGTTGGTGAGTCGTCATACGTTGAAACCATCGTTGCTTGATATGCTTCATCCAGTATAACCATTCCACCAGCATTACTAACTGTAATTTTTCCTGAAGGAACTCCCCATCTATCGGGAAGTAAAATTACCAGTGACCTTCCGATTTCATCAATACTAGTTGTGAAGTCGGTGCCTTGAACAGCAATCTGTGCTGTTGGTGTACTTATATTTATGTTACTTTTCTTTATTTTTCCACCAAATCCTGAAGCGAATCTTGCAGTCCCTTGTGCCATTCGGATTGACATTTTAGATAGGGATGGGTCGGGGTCGTAATAGACCTCGTCAATGAACACTAGTGAGTGTTCGGTTAAATCAAGTTGTTCGTTACCAGTGAACTCAATTTTCATTCGGCCATTTTCTGTTCTTGCAGTGTCGTACATTAACACTTCAGGAAGATTGTCTGCAGAAATCACGGATGTTTCACCGTCTCTCTGAAGACCAGCAGAGCCTTTATGTTCTGAAATTGTTCCTATTGGTTCAGCTACAACTACGGTAACTAAACCAATAAGTACAAATAGACTAATCGTTATCGTCTTTTTGAACGATGTCAATGTTTGCATTAGAAGTCACAAAAGATACATCAATAATTCCACTACATACTGACCCACTTGGGCAACCTGTATCTGACCCACTCTTCTGAACGATATCAATATCATTCGAAGAACCAGTTAGAACTGCAGTTAATGAATTATCTGAAGCATCTGCCATAATAGTGTTAATGTCATTTGAAGAACCTGTTACAGTCCAGTCCCATTTAGCATTGTCGGAATCAATTTTAGTAGTGAACACGTTACTTGAACCAGTCAATGACAAGTCCCAGTTTAAGTATTCAGCAGATGCATCGTAACCGATGTCTATATCAAATGTGTTTGAGTCACCAGTGATGACACCCAACATATTTAAACTATCTGCACTTCCTTGATAACCAACATTCCAATCCATTACATTTGAGTTTCCAGTAAAAGATAAATTTACTGTAGACAAATCTGCGATGAAAGGGCCGTATAGTTTATTAGAATCTCCATATTGTAGTAGTGTCAAACTATTAGTAGCACCAGTCAATATCATATCGATTGATGAACCACTAAAGTCATCTCCACCAACTTTGTTAGCATAACCCTTTTGAGTTATATCTAAAATCAATGCAGTTCCACTTTGTTGTAACCAAATTTCATTGTCGTCTGCAGCTGCAAAAGCATTCGTTGACAAACCTAATGATAAACATAATGTAATGAATAATTTATTCTTCATTTTGTTTTTCCTCTATTTTCCAAAAACCTCTATCGTGTCCTTGGTATATCATTTCTAAAACTGCAAGTTCAATTGCAGAACGAGTTGCTTTCGTAACTCCTTCATTCTCTGCCTTACCGTCTTCCATCTCCACCAGTTTCGTATCCATGTCCACAAATTTGAACACATCGTATCCACCACCTGTACTGAGAACTGTTTTAGTTGTCTGTACATTCAATAATATTTCACCAGTTAAAGTTGATATTCCTCTCAACGATACGGTGATAACATCTCTACGATAAGAAACAGAAGTACCTATTCCTAGATATCTTGCACCTCTACCGCCACTTTCAATGTTGCTGTCATAACCAATAATCCCACCCTCTAAGAGGATGCCTGCAAATAAGAGAGGTTGGATTCCTGTTGGGGAGTCTTCATTACCTTCCTGTTTTGCAAAATCTTCTCTAGTAGAACGAATAATCTGTCTCTCTCTTACGAGTGCATCCAAACTTGTTCTCTCTACTACTCTAAACCATTTACCATTCGCTGCAGTCTTAAGCGCATCAATCAGAAATGCTTCTGCACCTTGTGTTACTGCTGTGGAGAAAGATGCAATTCCATCTTTACTCTTACGTTGTCCTGTCTTGTCCATGAAGGCATAGACTGCAACCACTGGCATGTCTTTTGCTGGTGGAAGGTCTGCAAGTTCTTGATACGTTGGTATCTTAACTACTTTTGCTTTCTCAATACACTCACCTACTTTTGACATAACAAGAGATTCACAACTGTCGGTCATAGACGGAATAGATGCACACCCACTGGTGAGCAAGACGAGAAGTCCCACTATTCCCCAATTCTTCATTTAGAAACTTCCTGTACCTATCGGTATATCTAAAGTTGTTGTTGTACCGTCACTAGAAACGATTGTTAAACGAATGAAGTCTACTCCATCCTCTCCAACCATTCTCTCATAAGTAACTGTATTACCTTCGATTGCAAATGTTCCGTAATCGGATGCAGTTCCATTAGAGAACATATTCTCTACTAACTGTTTTGCTATCTGAGCATAAATTCTACTTTCCACATTTCTGAGGAATTTTGCAAGCGTTGTATTCTCTGCTTCTCTCTCTGCTTGTTTAATCTTGTCTTCTACATCTTGAGCAATCTTATCACGTCTTGACTTCTCTTGATTCTCTACTGTCAAGTAATGTGCAGATTGTCCTATTCCACTAAACGAAGGACTCTTAAACTTATGTACAATTTCATCTGCACTTACACTAAGTGCAAAACACACACTAATTATTACTGTTGTTATCTTTCTCATATCGTTCATTTTCCCGTTTTTTTAGGTTCTCCTTCATTTCGAGAACCACGTTTACCTTTTGTTGCAAACGAATTAAATCTTGATCTAACATTCTAACTTGATCTATCACTTTAATAAGTGCAAAATGCATTTTTTCAATTTGGGGTTCGATGTGTTCTCCGATGAACCACCAAACATAATAGATGAAATAACCCAGTCCAACTGACATTACTATTGGGAATCCGTAGTCGGATATAGCCTGAACAATATCCACTAGTCTCTCCTTACATCCAGTTTTCCATCTTCTATGAAGTTTTCTGCACGAGCAACTCTGTCGATGTCGGGTCTAAGTTCTAATGCACTGGACACTAGGAGATCAATTTTAATCATCTCATTCGACATCATTCTGGCACGGTTTTCTAAGGATGTGCAGAACATGGTAAGTGTACCAATCGATTCTACAATCCCTTCTAGTATCTGTTTAATTACTATGAATATGAAAAATCCCATCACAAGACTTCCTGCAATCGGGGCTCCCACTTCTCCTATCAAATCGAATATCTGTTCCATAGTGTTATTTAGGTGTTAGGTTAATTCAGACCAAAAAAAAAGACACCGAAGTGTCTTTTCAGAAACCGTGGGCGGTTTATTTATGTGATGAAATAGCCTTTACAACATCAGCCTTTGAACCACTACGTTTTACTTTAATGTTGTTCTTGTCGGCAATGTTCAACAACTGAAGCTTCGTTAACTTTTTCAATTCTGTAACACTATGTGCTGATTGAGTTGGGCCCTTAGCTTTGGGTTTTAATTTAGACTTAACAACTTCGTTCTTACTGAAAAGATGAAACCCTAACGCTACGATTACAACTGCTACTATTACATATTCCATACTTTACCTCTTAAATTATTTGTATTTACTATTCTATTTAGGAATCTTTTGCTTTACCAACATTGCAAGCACACCAGTCTATAATTTTGTACATTTTTTTCACCAAACCATCATCGATTGGTGTTGGAGTTAACGCTGCAATCAAAGATGCACCCATAACTAACCAAGGAAGTACCTGTACCCATGCTATGACCCACTGTAAAAATTCTAACATACCATTCTCCTGTTTAAGTTAATAACAGAGGTATTTATCTATTTAGTGCCACCAATGGAGTACTTTGTTGTAAGTTTCCACTCTTTTTTCTCTTTGAACGGAATGATCTTGATTTGTGAGAGGGGAGCTTGTGGTTCCACTATTTTACTTTCATCTACTATTGACACTAGTTTCCATTGTGCAAGTAGTTTAACGATGGTGTTACGTCTACCGATATCTGATTCATCGATGCTTGTAGGTTTACCATCTAGTTTAAATAATTCTTTGAAGTGTGTGATATAATACTTACCACGTTTGTGTAGGATGTGACATGATTGAAATAGTTCTTGATCTTTGCGTGAGGCAACACCTATTCTAGATAGGGTTTCTCGTATTTTTAGAAAGTCGTCTTTTTCGGGGAAGGTTATTTCAACCAAATCCTTTATAAGATTATCACTTTGTTCCATTGCCATTTTGTCCACCGATATCCATTCTGTTTTTCAATTCACGAACTTCTTTATCAGTCAACATGGTCATATACTCTTGGGCCTTCGATGTTGATACTTGATAATAATTTTTAATCGTGTCTAATTTTATACTGACATAAGGCTTTTCCCATGAAGAGAACCTTTGTCGTTTTCGTAAAGTATTTAGGAAAAATAGATATTGAAGACGATTATCGAGGCCGTGACGAATGTTCATCTCATTTGAGAAAAACACCGAGTCTTGGTGGTAGGACAATGATTTGTTAATTAGAAAAGGGACGTAACTCCTTTCTTCGACTTCGTCCACCATGATATCAGTTTTACCATGGGACACGGACTTGACAAAGTCGAAAGGATTACGACCAGCGGGTTGGGACATTTATTTACCTGTGTTTCTTGAAAACGAATTGAGTAGTTTATCACCTTTAAGTTGTTCACCCAAGTAAACAGTTTCACCTGTGCTTCGGATTTCTCGTTTGATGAGACCATTGTTGTACTCTGTATCCATTACTGAACCATCGTTGCCTCTAGTATCGTACCACAGTGTTGTAAGAGAATGTGCGTGAAGTGTCTTAATACCCTTGGCCCATTTTTCTGCAAGGATTAATCTCCTCTGTCTTTCTACTACTTCGTCATATTCACTCATTTAAATTTACACTCCGACATTATTTCAGTCAAACAAGCAGTGAAGTTAATTTCACTGTCCATTGCAAATGCAGTCTTATACTGATAGTCTGCAATTATTAAAACAGCAGCTGGAATGGATTGGGGTTCCAATCGTAGTTCCAGTGCGTTAAAAACCTTTCTGAAGATGGTATTAAAATCAGTATCGGAATTCTGTCCGACCCACTTTCTCATTCCACTCCAATTCTTATCTTTGATCATATCGATCAATGGTGTAAACTTCTCTTCACTTAGTGATGAAAGTATACCAGTGTCGATAACACCACCGACTCCATATCGTTGAACCTCGTTCAGAACACGTCTGAAGTCGGGGAAGAATCTCATAACCAACTCAGCAAGTACTGCTGGTTCAGTTTTGATATTCTCCAATTCACATATCTTACTCAATCGTTTTAGAAATTGGTTTGCAATAATGGGTTTATCTTTTGGTGCAATCTTGAAATCGATTACAGTTGTTCTTGAGTGTAATGCAGGAATGATTCGATTCTTGTAATTACAAGTGAAGATAAATCTACAATTACTTGAGAAGTCTTCCATGAATCCCCTCAAAGCAGGTTGAACTGACTCTGCAGACATATAATCTGCTTCATCTAAGATGACAACCTTGGGGCCGCCCATCAATGACATTGTCGATGCAAAGTTCTTAATCTTCGTTCTAAGGGTGTCTATGAGTCTACCCTCATCACTACCATTGATTACGATGAAGTCTGCACCTAACTCATTACAGAGTGCTTTAGCGATGGTTGTCTTACCCACCCCAGCTGTACCACATAATAAAAGGTTAGGGATTTCACCCTGTTTGACAAATTCTTTGAATTGGTCTTTAAAATGTTGAGGAAGTATTGTCTCCTCGATTGTTTGTGGCCTGTATTTCTCCACATATAGAAATTCATTCATAATAAGATTAGTCTAACCCCGCCGAAAAACTAGCATGAAACACCTTGATGATTGATGAGAAGGTTTCATTCCCGAGTGTGGTGCAATGACTTAGCACTACACCCTCACTTTTATTTATACCGATTGGTTCAAACTCCATAAGAAGAATCGGGTTCTAGTGCAATGAAATATTCAATTGCTACATCCGAATTCTTGAAATGTGATATTCCCTTTGAAGAAACTGAAACATCGTAGTTACCTGCGAGCAGTTTTAGGTTCTCAATCTTGAAGTTCATTGAATAAGAGATACCGTCCCCTTCACCCACAACTCTTGCGAATGTGTTTGAGGTTGGGTGCTTCTTATCTTTGACTGTCAACGTCTGACTAGTTCCATCCGAGGTTAACACTAGATCGTTTACACCCAACACACTTGCAGCTTTGTTCAAGTCTGACAACAGTGTAGAAGTAATACTAAATGTAATCTCTGCCTCTGGCATAGTAATCATCTTATCGGGGGCAATAACCATTCCTTCAGATGCATAATGATAATCCATTTTAGAATTTGAATCCTCAATAGACAATGATGTATCATTGAAATTGAATTCGGGGTCTTCTAATAAAGAAGTTGCTCCCAAAAATTCTGGCAGATTATAGATGGAAAAATTCTTTGGGAACTCCTCCGCCACAGTAGCCACAGCAAGGATATTTTTCATATTCGAAATAGTTTCCAGCGTGTTTCCTGTTTTAACTCGAATACCCGAGTTTATGGTTGAGAAATTCTTTAAGACATCTCTCGTGTCGTTACTTATTTTCATCACTGGTTGTTCTCCTTGTCGTGATTATTTAATGCAAGAAATCCATAGTGTATGACTTTCAATAAGTCAGCTCGGTTCTTACCCTCTTTTTTTCCGTATCGTTGTGCATATTTCATCACATTACCAATACAGAAACCTTCCCCATGCCCTGCGTCCATAATGAACTCAGTTGCTTGGTACTTGTTTAAACTATAATGTTGGTCGTAAGTCGAGTCAACATAAACAGTGAACTCCTTTAAGAGTTCACCTTCGTTATACTTGTAGTCAATTTGTTTTGACTTGTTAATTATTCCCATACCTTAGTATACCCTTAGTATCCGTTTTCGTCAATAGGGTTTTCGTCAACAGGGGCATTTAAGTCAACCCCTGCATCTATCTTAGTGTAAAGGTCTAGAATCGAATCTCTCGTTTCTTGATCGAACCTTGAGATACACATTGTAATGGACTTCAGTTTGTCATTGAACATTCTGTATGCATTGACAATGTGAACAAGTCTTCGAGTAGTCACAACATCATCAATCGCACCTTCGTAGTATGATTTTCTGATAATGTCTGCCCAGTCAACAAGTTTCTCACAGAATTCTTGATCGACTTCACCAGTCAATGCCATCTCTTTTGAGAGGATACTTCTCTCAGTTTTCACTGGAGGATATTCTTGTTGCATAGTGATTGCAAATCTTTCCAACATGGCTTCGTTCATGACTTGAGTTCCAATGAACTTTCCATCGTCTGAACCTTGACCTTTGGTATTTGCAGTCGCAAGGATTGTAAAACCTTTAGTAGGTGTAACCCACTCACCAGTTTTCTTGATTAGGTATCCTTTACCTTCAAGAACTGATTGTAGACACATCAACTTGTTTGAACCTAGATCAACTTCGTCAAGAAGAAGCACTGCTCCTTTTCGCATTGCTTTGATCACTGGGCCTTCACGGAACATGATGTCTCCACCCTGTAGTGTGTGGCCACCCATTAGATCATCTTCATCGGTCTCGATGGTGATGTTAACTCTGAAAAGTTCTCGTTTCAACATGGCACAAACTTGTTCAACCATCAATGTTTTACCATTACCACTCAGACCAGTCACAAAGATTGGAAAGAATAATTTTGACTTGATGATGTTCTTGACATCTTTATAATGACCGAAGGGAACATAGTTCTCCATTTTTTCGGGGATTATCTTGTAGTTGTCAAGAGAGTTGACAGCAACAGTTTTAGCTGCGACTGGCATGTTGTTTGCAACACTTAGTGCTTTGATTGGAGCAGCTTGTATCGGTGTGGTTTGAACTTCGGGTTCATACCCACCGTTGTAACCTTTAACCACTGCATGGAGATTAAAGATACCATTATCTTTAAAATCATACCTTGATGATTTGACCCAGTAAGGCATTCCACCAACGGCCACGAAGTCTTCTTTGACGAAGTTCGTTTGATTGGGATATGTCTTTACAAGAGTTTCGAGGAACTCTTTCCTATCGGGTGTAAAATGGAAGTCCTTGCCTGAAATGACAATTGACTCGGTTCTATCATAAGTTCTTAAGCTCATATTACGCTGCCTCCAACATTGTTAATGGAACTGAGTAAATACCTTCTGGCAATTTCACAGTCGCTCTAGAGATTTTGATTTTCACAATCTCACCAAGAGTCTTCTTGGTTTTTTGAACAACATAAACTTTCTGACCAACTGTCAGACTAGTTTTTGCATTCAGTTTTTTCACTTCATTACAAAGTGATATAATTTCGTTCAACTCTGAGACTTCAGTCGTTGACATGATTATTTGTTTAAGTGCTAATTTCATAATTCTTTCCTTTGTTTTTTCATTATATACATAGTATAACAAAAAGTGGTAGTCATTGTCAAGTTTATTTGCAAGGTTGTAACAACTTTCCGACTGATAATTCAATATTTTTCTCTTTGGGGTCACCATTCTTGTCCATAGACAAATGTCTCTCGTAAACGGCTTCACCCTCGTTCGTCCATACTCTAAATGCCTTACACTCTACAGCTAACTTTGCACAATGATCTCGTTTATCACACTGAAATTTCTCGCAAGGTGATGGGCCGACATCTCGAATTGCGTCTGCGAATGCGTTGTAATCTGTGTTGTGGTTGATGTAGTATTGTTCATCTACTCTTAAGGGTTCGGGTTGTATATACATTATGCTATTTCCTTTATAAATTCGTTAGTTAAAAATCTTGAAGTCGTTTTACTTCGTTGGTTCTTTTTGAAGGCAGCCATCAGTGATGATTTCTTTGCACCGATCATTTCGTCTGATAGTGTATCATCACCATCGACATTCAAATTAGAAGCTGCGGTCAGAAATAATTTTCCGTATCCGTGGGTCTCAACCATGTACCCCTCTTTTCTCACCTTCTTCCAAACATCATCGACATCAATACGGACATCTTTAAGTTCTGAACTGAGACCCCAAAGATCATTCTTCTTTTCCATTACAAAGTACCCAGTGACAGTCACACCACATTCTTTTGATATCCAGTCTAGGATGTTCGTGGTTGCCTGAAAGTGGTCTCTACTGTATCCAACACCGTCTGAGTAAGTGTACAACTTCTTTGAGAATGGGTCTTGGAACTGTCTAATCTTTTTGATTCTTGATCTTGAGTAGTAATCCTCACCTTCCGTTTGGGCAGCCTCATCAGCTAGTTCAGAAGAATCTTTATCGAAGATATCTGACTGGTGAGAATAACCATCTGTGATGATTGTTAGGATTGACTTCTCAATCTGATACTCTGCATTGAATTTAGGAAGTAACACTCTCAGTGACACTAGGCATGCGTCAAGTGGTGTTCCACCCAACCTGTAACCACTAGGGTTAGCACTAGTTTCAAAAGACTGCCACCTTCCAGCTTCAAGTTCAAGTTGTTCAACCTCTTCAAACCATGCATTCCATTTTGTAATGAACTTATCGAAGTGTCTGTAACTAACATCTTGTGCAAAGTAGTTATTATAAAGACTTGCAACATTGATACAGTTCTTGATGTAATCCTTAGTAGACATTTTGTCTGAGAATAATTCAATTAGATGTGAACTTTCACCTCTTCTGTAATCGTCTAATCTGTTATATGAATCAGTAAAAAGATAAATTCTGTGAGGGATGTTGACCTTCTTGCAGAATTGAACTAGGATAAGTGTCTGCTCTAAAAGGTCACACACTTGTCTACTGATTGAACCACTCCAATCTAACATGACTGTTACTCCGTGGTTTTTACCATCAGGCAACATTGTCACTTTTTTGAATACATCATCAACGATCTGATACTTTGCAAGTTTGTTCATATCTAACTTACCAGTTTTACCACTTATTGCTTTTGAACTTCTCAATGCAGTTTGTTTCATCTCGAATTCTTTTGCCATGTGAGCAACAAGTTTCTTGTTTTTCTCAATCAAATTCTTAGAAGACTTGACAGCTCTATTTTTCATACTGTCAATTTCATCTTGAGGTCTATAACCAGTTACTTTGTTCCAAAGACCTTTGTCCCAGTCTTCAATCATTTGCTTGTAACCAACAACTTTGAACACAAAGTTATTAGAATTAACAAATGCTTTCTTGACATCAATCAGAGTTCTGACTTGGTTGTCTTCAGAAAGAAACTGGTCTTCATTGTTATGTGCATTGTGTTCTGTAATCGACTCTCTGGCACCGTCTTCTTCATCGTAATCTGAACCTCGTCCATCACCACCCTCTTTACCAGTAGTTTTTTGTTGTTTGGACTCTTCTTCTTCGTCTTCTACATCGTCCTGTTCTTGTTCGTCATTGTGATCATTACCATCGGTGTAATCCTTTATCTCGGGAAGAGAATCTTCGTCTGAGTCTTCTGAATCATCGTAAGAGTCACTAAAATCATCCGACTCTTCGTCTGAATCGTCATCATTCCACTCGTTACCGTCTTCGTCTTCTTCTTCTCCGTCCATAGCCATTGTCTGAGGAACTAATGCTTCATCGTCTTCATTTCTTGTTTCGTTCTCTTTAGAGTATTCGTAAATTGCTTCAGCACAAACCACAACTTCATCCCAAGTCTCACAGGCATTTGCCATGTCCAAGAATTCTTGTTCGACCTTGGTTAACGGAATGCTGATTCTTGCTCCAACCTTAGTGATAAGATTGATTTTGTCGATCAATGAAAGTTCTGTAAGGTTTCTATCTTTGATTCCAAAGAAGTCCATATCCATCAATTCGTTATATGCAGTGAAGAAAGATTTTCTAAGACCTTGATATTTGTTTTTGATTGCTTTCTCAATCCTAACGTCTTCAACAACATTAAGATATCCTTTAAGTGTTCTGTTTTTTGTTACGGCACTATGTACACCTTCATATGGAGTGTGTAATGCATGACCAACTTCGTGACCCATGAACAAGTCGTATAACTCGTTTGAGATATCGTCTTTAAGAATAGGACAACAAAGTATTCTATTCTTCATATCGAAGTATGCAGTAGGCACCTTCTTATGTACGATTGTTAAGTCTTCCGTTGCCATTAGTTTGGCAAGTTGGTCTTTTTGATTTCTGATTTGATTTGTCATAATTTATTTGTTTCCCGATTCAGACTATAGTATAACAAAAAGTGAGACCCATTGTCAAGTTTATCTCTTTAGGGTGACGAACTTTCGTCTTGATTTGGAAAATTGTTTCATAGGAGACTTGAAGATTATCTCTTCTTTAGTCCCTGTCTTGACATAACCGACTAACTGCATTGCCTTGTTGACAATGTAAGTGTGGTTTGGAACTGAGTAAGTTGCTTCAGACCAATCTGTAATTTCCTTTAAGTAAGTTAGTTCCATTATGCGTCTCCTAAAAAGTATTGTTGACCTTCATCAGTCAAGTAGTAAAACTTTCCCCAACTACTCATTCGTTTGGCCTTTACTTGGTTATACAAGAAATGTTTCATCTTATACAGTTCACTATACATACTTGGACTCAAATCTTCTTTATATTTCAGAAGATTCACTATCTCTTTCCGAGTAAGGCTTCGAGAATGTTCACTTAGAAGTTTTACTGTTAATTTCGAAAGATTTTCTGACAACATTATATTTCCTCTTGATTTTTCATTATATACATAGTATAACAAAAAGTGGTAGTCATTGTCAAGTTTTTCACGAATTCTTTTCATATTGCTGAGATGCAGTGCCTATAGGGGGTGTAGGGGCGATTGACACACACTAAGTGTCGTAAATTTGTATCGATATTTGGGGATTAATTGGTACACCCTAGTGGATTCGAACCACTAGTCTACGGCTTAGAAGGCCGTTGCTTTATCCGTTAAGCTAAGGGTGCATTTCCAATTAATATGGTCTTGAGTCGTCTTGTTTTCTTAGGTCGAAATGATCTGAATTTAGATCGGGGGTTCTATTGTCCGTAAGGATTCTATCGGGATTCGTGCTGAACCACATTGCAATAGTATGTCGTGGACATCGTCTAATGGGATTGACCCCATGGTCATGGTATATACCTTGGAATAAGACCCCCTCACGTGCTATAGGAGTGTGTGTAAGACGGTGTTGGGGGAAATAGGTCTCTCCTCCTTGGAACTCATCGTTTAGGTATAAAATAAGAGTCCACTCCCTGCTGGGAGTCTCTTCTATTAATCCGTGTTTTTCTTCTTGAGTTGAATAAGTATCCAAATGGGGGGTTTGAAATCCACCAATGGGCCATTCATTTAGAGAAATCATTTCGGGATACACTACTTGATCTGTGCATTTACGAATATCACCCACACACTGATACGAAATCCTGTTGAAGATGTCTCTCACCCACTGGGTGTGTATGTGTACGTAATCTATCCCACGGTAATCATTACCGTCTCCGATACTACGTTTGTGGTGATGCGTCTTGTGGTAGTGTACCAGTGCCGATGCTTCCTGCTGACTCACCAAATTCGGAATCTTTATCAGATTGAACGGATTCGGAATCTTTATCAGATTGAACGGACTGGATGTACTTTGCAAATGCTGCTCGTTTTTCATATGCTAATCGTTTCGCTTTTTCTTTTGGTCGTGACTTTAACGCACGATCAAGTTTCAATTTGGAAGCACGTTGTAAAAACACGATTCCGTTTAAATGATCAATTTCATGTTGAGCACATCTTGCTCCGAGATTTTCTAACATGAGAAAATGTTCTTCTCCATCCGAATCCTGATACTTCATTTCAACGACTCTTGATCGCTTTATCATGAGGTATATATCAGGGAAAGATAGACACCCTTCTTTGAGTAGGTCTGTCTCTTGTGATACTTTGGTAATTTCAGGATTGAAGAAACACTGGATTCCTGCGTCTGCAGTTCTCATTACAAAACATCTAACATCTAACCCCACTTGGTTTGCACTCAAACCGAGACCACCAAACTTGGTCATGGCCTCTCCAAGTTTCAATTCAACATCTTTTGGGTCGCAGTCGGGGTTTTCAAAATCTAACACCAGTGGTGGTGTTCTTAAGACCCTTGAGGCCTCTTGTACTAATTCATACATATTATAATACTTTCAGGTGAACTGCTGAGGTTGGGGATGTTGATTTTGCGTATCTCAATAAGAGTTCACAAAACTTCTGTTCTTTACCTTTTGCATAATTAAAAACTTGGACTACCATATATTTAGAGACCAACCATTCATCCGTTTTGCCTTCTAAGTCTGTTTTAAACTTTTCATAGTTGCCTAATGTTGGGAAGTATGACGATTGGGAACATTCATAATAAAATTTCTGTAAGTACTTCTCTCTATCCCCCTTTAGGTCTGAGAATAAAACTTTGCGTTCTTCAAACGACTTACCACCAGCTAGAATCAAAATATTTCTTATTGGGCCTTGGGATACCTTTCCGTGTTTTGCTTTTTTGCCAATAATTTCACACTGAAATTCGGGGAATGTTCTAAATTGCATTTCACCCCCATCATACTGTAAGTAACCATCTTTAGATTTAAAGAAGTCTCTTTTACCTAGTGTAAATGTTTTGAAAATAGGTTTAGATGCAACTTTGCGATAATTCATAGATGTTATTCTTGCTCGGCCAGCAAGTTTCTTTAATGATATTCCTAACACATCTCTTGCATCGTAGGCTTTCAGTAATCTATCATTCAAATCCACCAAATTTTCTGAGTCTGAGAATTTATATTTTGCGGATTCGGCAACTGCATAGATGTCTGCTGGATTCCACTTATTGATGTTAGTAAAAAATCCACCTGAAGCGGTATTCATTGGTGCGTATAACCTATCCATCTCTATGTGGAATCCTACATTTCTAAACCACTTGTATGTCTTAGCACCCAATGCCCTCTTAAGGACTTTTGCACCTACGATTGATGACTCTTTCCAACTATCATCTATACTCAACACTTCATCTAGTGTTGCATCCACAAATACTTCTCTGTAAGCGTTAGATAAATCTGTTGGAGAGAATTCTGTCTTACTATCGTTCCATAGACATTGACAATAAACACATTGTGCTGATTCTGTGATCTTAGTATTGTCTGACCCACCGCCTGAACCACCTGTGCCGCCACCGAAAGACTTGTTCTTCTGCAGTTTTCCATAAGTGAGTTTTTCACCATCGACTGTCACAAGACCCAAACTCATTGCTGTTTTTCTATCGTTATCCCTAACTGCTTTTGCAACTGCTGGGTCATATTCAAACTTTACTTCCTTGCCATCTGTCAATTCAAAGGCATCACCATCAGTATATTGTTTGAGGAATACATCGACACGGAACGTTCTGTCGGGAGCTTGTAATTGGGCCCAAGTTAGTGCAGTTTCTAGTAGGTCAAGGTTGACACCAGTATACTCTAACTTAACAGTTAAATCCACTTCGTTACTTGTGATTTCTTTAAATGATTTCATAATACTATTTATCTATTCTGCAACCCTTGAAAAGTTTTTATGTTTCTCAAATCGGATAACATTGTTAAATTTATCGTAGAGTGATTCACCCTTGTGACTAATTATAAAACAGTTAGTCTTTTCTGTCAAGGTGTTTAGTAACTTTAAGAAGTCATCTGTGCCGTTTGTGTCTAAAGACGAGTCGAACACTTCATCTAAAATCAATAGGTTAGTGTTCACACTATTCTTCATTCTTGCAATAGTTCTCCACGTAAACAGAAGGGCAAGGTCAATCCTCATCTTCTCTCCTTGGGAGAAATTGTCGTACTTGAATACATCTCGGAATCTCGACTTAATAGTCTCTTCAAAAGATTCGTCTAATTCAAACCCAACAAAGAACTCTAGGGCTGCAAGGTATTTATTAATCATGTTGTTCATCACTGGAACGTACTGTTTGATTATCTTTTGTTTAACACCTTGATCTCTGAGCAATGTTTGTGCAATGTCGTAGTAGTGTCCTTGTGATATAAGGGACTCTTTTTTAGAGTGTAGTATATCCAACTTCTCTTCGTTGTCGTCAATCATATCCTGTGCATTGTTATTAACCGAAGCTTCTGTCTTTAGGTCTTCAATCTCTTTCTGAAGTTTGCCGATGTACTTTTGGTTTGAAACAATTTCTGATTGGAGAACTGAGATTTGTCGTTGAAGTGTATCTATTCCTTCTTGGACTCTTCTAATCTCCTCCATTCTATTGGTGGAATCTTCGATGGTTCTGGCGATTTGCTCAAGTGCAAGTGCCAACTCTTCCTTCTTTGCCTGCTTCTCTGCAACGTGAGTTTCTTTGTGTTCCTCATCTAAATCCTGCTTACAGGTTGGACAATTATCATTTGACTCATAAAATTCAATCTCCTTAATAATGCGTTGTCGTTTAGTTTCCAGTGTTTTGGAAATATCCATTGCTTGTTTAAGTCGGTCACCTTGTGGGTCTCTATCAGAGATAGAACTGGTCTTCTCTCCAATGACGGCAGTCTTCTCGTCTACCCTTCCCAATAGGTCGTCAATGTTCGTGTTGGTTTCGTTGATGGTCGTTTCAAACTTACCAATCTTATGGTCTCGGTTCTCACGTAATGCTTCTAGTTGTGAGGTCAATCCTTGAATTCTTTCTTCCATAATATTTATCTCATGGACATTCTCTCGAATCTCAATTGTGTGATTGGATACTCTTTTTCTCAGTATATCACTCATCGTACTAAAGATACTAATGTCGAGTAGGTCTTCTACAAGGTTTCGTCTGTCCTTGGCTTTCAACTGCATAAAGGGGACGAAGTTTGCACTACCTAGAATTGCAACTTGTGTAAATGAACGATAAGACATTTTGAGAATGTTCTTCTCTAAGTGTTCTTGATAGTCTCTTACTGTTGCGTCTTGATTAACGAATACACTATCTACGTGTATCTCAAATTTGTTTGGTTTTGCACCACGGATAACTTTGTATTCACGTCTACCGATAGTAAACTCTACTTCTACTAATAGACCTTTCTCGTTTACACTATTAATAAGGAGTTCTTTCTTGAGGTTTCTGAACCCACGGCCATACAAACCAAAACACATTGCGTCTAGTAGTGTAGATTTCCCTGCACCGTTCTCACCTAGAACCAGTGTAGTTTGATGAGAATCCAGTTGTATTTCGGTAAAGTTATTACCCGATGAAAGTAGATTCTTCCATCTGACCTTTTTGAAGACTATAATGACACTTTCTCCTTATTTCTTGCAAGATTCTCTTCCCACGTTACTTTTTTAAATATAATCATAAGTAGTTGTGTTGATCTAAAGCTTCATTATACAATGAAGTCATCAATTCGTTAAGGGGTTTTTTCTTCCCTTGTATCTCTAGTCCGTCAACATATTTTCCTAGTATAGTAAGAGTGTCTTCAATGTCTTCCATATCATCGTCACCGAAGAAGTCCATGTGTTTGTTGTCATCAACTACTTGTAAGTGTAACGGATTTTGTGCGTGTACTTTATCAAGGAATGTGTCGAACCAATATGGATTGTCCTTATTAATAACGATAAGCTTTACAAACTTTCCTGCAACATTTGAGAAATCCATATCATTAATGTCTTCGAACTTTTCGAACTTAGTGTCGTCATAGAAGACTTTCTCGAACATCGTGATCGGATTATGAACAGGTAGTATCTCCAAAGTCTCCGTATCAAAGATGTGGAAGTACTTGTTGTCATTATAGTCTGACCAAGTGAATTGCATTTGAGAACCTAGGTATCTAACATTGCCCACTTCAGATTTATGGTGGAAGTGTCCACTCAACACTTGTTCAAATCTTTTTAGGTATGTGTGACCTAGTCCATGTGGACAATTAAATCCAGGCTGCATCAATGCACCTTCGATCTCAAAGTGTCCGAAACAATGTGTACTAGGAGCAGACAATAGGAATTCTACTGAGTCTGCATAGTTTTCAGGGTTAATCCACGGTACTAGTGCAAGTTTAAATCCATCGTACTCTTTAATTTGGGGTTCTTGTATCACATTGATGTTGCTCTCATTGAACAGTAACAGTTCGGGGGAGTTTACATCGTTGGTGTTCTTATAATAGGTGTCATGATTACCCAAGATCAAATCCATGTGGATTCCTCTCTTGACCAAAGGGTCGATAAAGTGTTTCCTATTCTCTGCAAGACTGGAGAAGTTGATGTACTTCCGTCTGTCAAAGTAATCTCCCAAGTGGATAACTTGTTTGATATCATGTTTATCTAGATATGGGAAGAAAACTTCCTCGTAGAAACGGCCTTGATACTTTGCCATTTCTATCATATCCGAACGGACTCCACAATGCGTATCGTTTATAATACAAATCTTCACGTCTTACTCCTCTATTGGATTCGGTGCTTCGTCTGAGAAGTTAGTTTCCAAATTACTTTTGGTACTTTTGATTGTTCGTTTTGATTTTCGAGGTGCATACTCTACATGGTTCATGTTTTCTTGGTGCCATTCAACATTTGTATTGGTAAGCATAGGGTCATGATGACCATCTATAGTTGTAAAAGAATCCATAGTAATACTTGATTCCATGGTTGATTTCTGTTTAATGTAGACTTGTTTCTTTTCCTTTTGTATTCTTCGTAGGAAAGCATAGTAACAAATCTGAGTAACATATGCGAATGCATTACTAGATTTTTCAACATTGAAGTTACCAATGTATTGGATACAATTCTCGATCGCATCACAAATCATCTCGTCTCTATATGTGTAGTTTATAAAATTAGGTCTAGTCGATAGTCGAGTAGAAATCTTATAGATACACTCACCGATATACTCTGACATACGAGGCTTCTCGGTTCCGTTTTCTTTTGAAGCTTTAAGGAGTACAACATATTCTGCAACAGCAATTGTGAAATCTTTGTTGGATACGTAATGAACTGCTTTCTTTGGGTCTTTCTTGATTGCTTTTTGTTTAGTCATGGGTCTATTATACAGTCTTAGGGGAGATTGCACAAGGGGGTTTTGAGAATAACTTAATTTGAAATAGTTTTAAAACCCTATTGACTGATCAGAAATGATGTGTTAAAATTAATATGCGCCAGAGGGATATACTATAATAAGGGATACAGGGAGTGTCTTCTTACTTTTTGCACCATGCTCTTCGTTAAGTTTATAACGCTAGACATGGGGTTTCCTTGATAGATTAATTGTATAATAAGTTATACACCGTTATTTAGACATACCAAAAACGCATGTTTTTAGTGTATAAGTTTCGATTCATTAGCAAACGGTAGGATATCTTCCAGTTGTTCTTGTTGGTCTAATTCATCCAATTCCGCAGATGTCATATTCGAAAGCATATCATCAATGGTCTGTACGAATCGTTCTCTCGGGGATAGTTGGTTAGACAACGGAATGGATGCAGTTTCTACCATGGTTAACCACCTAGAAGATGCTTCATCGTAAAAAGGTATGAACTGTACGTTCAAGTTACTTCTGTGCATTATATCAGCTCTTGCAATAGTAAGAGTGGAATCCCTACTGAGAGGGGCATATGGTATGAATGTGGCCATAGTGTCCACTTCACTCACCTTGGTCAATTGACATATCATTGGGAGTGTGATTTCAATCCACTCGTCCATGTCCTTTATCATTCCACAGATTTCAGAACCAGTCCTAAGTTTGATGACTTCATATTTCATTCTCGGCCTCCTCAGTGTGGTATGACATAATTTCATCACTCACCTTTGTTTCCCATACCCATGGAAAGAACCCATGAACAATAAGAATGAATGCCATTCTCCATGCATGAACAAGATGTTTGAAGTACCCCATATGTATATCGTTTAAATGTTTCATTTTAAATTGAACTGTTTAATCTCATATGAAAATCCTTCCTCGTTGTATATATTTATACGTTCTTTAAGGTGTTTCAGGGTATAATTGTTACATTGTAGGTCATCTGCAATATCAAACAATCTCATGGTGGTCTTTCCCCCAGCCTTTCTTAGACCCCTACCAATTGATTGTAGGTTTCTAATTCTAGATTTTGATGGGGATGCAAAGACGACATTGTCAATCTTCTTGATATTGACACCAGTAGAGAAGGTTCCGTATGATGCAAGTATGACATTGTCGTTTGCGCTCTCGACAAGGACTCTTACCTCTTCTCGGTCTTTTACATCTGTTCCACCGTACACATAGTGTAACTGGTCACCCAACCGTTTCATCATTTTATTGTGTAGGACAACACCGTGTTTCTCTACGTACTGGAATAACACCAAGGTGTTTCCCTTAAGACTGTAGACGAGGTTGCATATAAAGTCGTTTCTACCTTCGTGAGATACGAGATAATCCATCTCATCCACATAGGTAGTTTTCTTCTGTTTAGTATGACGAAGTATGACACAATCTATGTTAAGATTTGCAATTGTTCCCTCGTCCATGAGTTGTTTGGTAGTGATGACTTTCTTCACTGGGCCAAACAAACCTTCCAGTTGTAGTCTGTGGACTTCACTTCCGTCCAGTGTACCTGTCGTACCAATTCGTATTGCAGTGTCCTTCATCTTCTCTAGGATACCCTTCAGTACATCTGCTTTAAATAAATGTGCCTCGTCTCCTACAACCATTCCAAATGATTGAAGTACTTCTTTGGGGACTTTTGCAAATGACTGCCATGTTGTAATGGTAATGTCTGCATCGAAGACTGGTTGTTTAGAATAGATTTTACAGATCGGGTCTTTGTAACCGTACTCCTGAAAATCTTTTGTCATCTGTTCTACAAGTGATGTAGTAGGAACAATGATGACAGTTTTAGTATTAAACCATCGTACCAACATATAAATGATAAGTGACTTTCCACTTGCTGTTGGAGATAATAGTAATTGCCGTCCATATCCGATTGCACTTTTGAATGCCTCTAATTGGTAGTCTCTAGGAACCATTGGAATGTCCCACGACTTTAGTTGTTGTTTGAACTCCCTTTCTACTTCAGGCAAGTTTCTAATCTTCTCACCTATTACATCATGCACCCCCCGAAAGTCGTATCCTCGTTCTCTACAGAACTCATCAACATATGGAAGTAGACCGATATAAATCTTTCTTGTCTTGATTGAAAATAGTCTCACTTTACCATCCCAAAATCCTGATTTAAATGAGGGCATAAATTTGTGATTAGGAACCATGTAGGAGAAGAAATCGAACAGGTCTTTTGCTAACCCATCATCGGGGCAATTGACTTGCATGAAAACTTCGTCAAGCTTGGATACTGTGACGAGGGGTTTAGACATAAGGTTTGCCGACAAACCAAATTACCAATGATTTTCTACAACCTGATAGTATTGGCGTTACTTGATGATACACAAATGATGGGAATACGATAACTGAACCGATTGAACGAGCTGAGAATGGTATAGTCTGAATACTATTGGTGAGGTCAATTGAATTGTCTGTTTGTTTTAGACGGTCAAATTGTCTTTGGGGTTCTAACCACTGGAAGTGTCCACCCTCATAATCATCTTGATCTGACAACTGAATAGTCATGGACAACTTTCTGAGCATTCCATTATCGTAGTGCAGTGGGCCTGCATCGGTATGCCATGTATAAAAATCACCACTCTTCTTTTCTTTGGGTGCATTGTAAATGGTGTACTGAGGATTCTCTTGATACTCGATAGAATGATTCCACCGTGAATCCATGTTTGCCTGATTAAGTGCAGTTGCAATTTTAGCAGTGATGTCGGCCGGCATATCATTATGTTCATTAACAAACCATTTATTCCCGCCTTGACGAATTGTGTTATCGATATTACCTGCTGTGTCATGTTCCTCGGCATCTTGGGTACGATTTTGTTGACCGATCATGGAATCTTTATATGGTAACTTTTCAGATGCAGCATGAATTTGTGCAACCTCCTCCCTTGTAAAAAATGAAGGTGCAGTCCAAATGTAATTTTCCAATATCATAATTAATTCCCCGACATAAATTTGCGCCAATCGATTGTGTTCTTAATCGTTTGGTGTCTCCAAGTAATGTTTTGCATACATTCCTTAAGAAAGTCTATAGTTATTTTCAACAGTTCTTGTCGTGCTTTTAGTTGTGCTAGATCGGGGTCTGCATTATAGAAGTAGTGCATATCTGCTTTCATAACAGAGACACCATCTAATGGGTCATGGGCCCAACCTAGTTCGTCAATCCTGTTTCTATCCATCTTACCGTTATACCACAACCACTTATCTTTCAACAATAGGTTATACTTATACTCGTAAGTTTTTGCAAGGATTAGTTTACTGGTAAGTAAATCTTGGTATTTTGCGTGGAGTTTGGGGACTTCTAGAGATGCAGTATCTAATTCGATATCGTCTATCTCACAATCTTTCGTCCACTGAGCTTTCAATTCATCTAAATTCATTTTGTAATTTCATAATATAAAGGGAGGGTGGGGTTAACTAGATGATTCTATGTCGTAGTATGTGAATCTAAAGGTTACAGTACATGTGACTGCCTCCCCCGACTCACCTGACTTGAGTTCCATACCACCAAGAGCAGTTGGGAAACAGTCATAGAACCTGAAGTATTTGTTGGGTATATTTTTGTTTGTGTTTGTTACTAGTGTAATCTGACTGTACTGGTTAAGGTCATTGTCTATTGAGGCAAGGATACCTCTAGTTGATTTAGAATCAGTCCACTTACTAAAGTCACCTGAGTCGTGTATAGGAACAATTGCACCAATCCAATCATAGACTTCTTTGAAGTTCTCTAAGTCTTCATCGACTAGGAATGTCACTTCAAGGTTATCGAAGGTTACTTTGTCGCCTGGGAAAAATGCATCAAGACCAACACCAGCACCAAACTCCACTTCTGTAAAGGACAGGCCAGGAATGTTTACCGACTGTACAAAGTACTCGACTGTAGGGAGTTTATCAATAAGAAGTTTAAAATTGTTCTTATTGAGAATTGATTTGTTAATGTTAGCCATGTACTCTCGTTATCCTTTTAGTAGAAGAGGTATCGAAGTAATCGTTATCTCTATACTCTCTCGTTACTGTGTTCTCACATAGATATCCATCTTGGATATATGTGGTTACGGTCTTCCTAGAGATGACATCTGTTGTCTCCTCACCTTGTGGAAACGTTTCTGCTTCCCATGGGCCCTCTAGAACCTTCACTGTTTTTTTGTATTCACTCATAATATTCTCCGTATACCTATATTTAGGTAAATAAAATGGGGGTTTCCCCCCAAATCGTTACTTTTCAGTAACAAACTCATTTAGTTGTCTTGCAACTGCAATGATTTCTTCACCCATAATCTCTCTCAATGGTAAGGGTTTCTTCTCATTGGGAAAGTGATCATTGTGTACATAAACAGCATCGACTTCTCTCTGATAATTATCAGTAAGAATTCCTTGTGCTTGGGATAGAAGATCGGCTCGGATTTCGAACCCTGATTTGTTATTTGTCATATTATTCTCCAGTGTGTGTGTGTATGTAAGATTATTCTTACACTAGTATTTAGGTTTACAAATCTTCCTGTTTTAGGTACTAACACACCGTAAATCCGACAAAATATAAACCAAGACCAAAAAAAAACCCTCCAACTGGAGGGTTTTTAGTATTACCGAAGTAATGAGGTTAAGAATAACCTTACAGAATGTTTGACACTGCAAATTTTCTGTAATACTGGTTAGTTCCAGCAGTAGCAAGTCCGCTAGCAGGTGTAGAACCTACGAATGGGTTTGTTACCATACCGTATCGAGTTTTGAAGCCGATCTTAGGTTGGAATGTGTTCTCACCTACTGCACGAACCATTTGTAATGGAACGTATGGGCAATAGAAAAGACCAGCATCATAAGGGTTTGAACCTCTGTAACCAACTGTCAAGTAATCAACACCAGCATATGGGTCGATATAAACTTTAACACGTCCGTTTAGAAGACCAGCAAAAGTATTACCAGTATCGTCAACGTTAAGGTTAGTAGAAAGAGCAGGAGCGTAATCTAATACACCAGCCATTGAAAGTGCAGAAGCAACATCAGATGAACAGATAATAAAGTTACCTTTTCCTCTTCTTGTTTCTTTAGCAATTTTGTTAGACTCTCTTTCGATTTGGAACAATAGACCTTTAAATTTCTCAACAGACCATCTTCCGTTTGCATCTACGTCAAGGTTGAAAGTACCTGCACTAGCTGTATCGGCTGCACCGAGTTTGGCTTGTGAGTTTACTGTTCTAACAACTTCTCTGTTGATTTCCGCAAGAATTTCTGATGAAAGAATATTTGCAAGTTCTGATTCCGCATCAAGACCGTGGATTGCTTTAAGGTCTTGTGCTAATTCTAGTGTGTATTCTGCTTTCAATGCTCTTGACTTTGCAGTAACAGTAGCTTTCTCGATAGAGAATGCCATTGAAGCAAAACCGTTTGCAGTTGCATCACCTAATGCTTCAGCCTGAGCTGTAGTCATACCAGTACCAGTCGTATCTTCATACGAAGGACTTGAAGTATCAAAAGGGTCTGAGATTTGAACATTAACACCAGCTTTACCACTTTCAGGTGATGCAGTTGATGAGAATTCAGTATCAACTTCGTTGACACCCATAGCTTCTGTTTTAGATAATATAGCAGATTGAGTCATGTAGTCATTATATCTTGCTTTCATAGCAAAGATAAGACCAGTAGGCCCAGTCATTGGTTGAACACCGCAAATGTCGTAAGCAACGAGATTTGGCATAGCTCTACGAACTAATGAGATCAAAATCGGATCCCAGTTAGAAATCGCACTACCAGTAGCATTTAAAGGTGCTGCCTCACCAAGGTTAACTCTATCTTCATTAAGAGCCTTTTCTTGGTTTTCAAGAATAACAGCAGTTACAGCACGTTTGTAGTTATCTTCGATCTTTGGAAGATCGGAGTGTTCTAGAATCGGTGACCACTTTTCTTGTAAGTTTTCTGATAAAAACATTTTATTTTCCTTTAAAAAAAATAAACGTCGACCTATAAGGGTCTAAGTTTACTAATTGCTTGTGAATATCTAGCAAGTGTCGGGTCAATATGTTTCTCGGTTTGTTCAACTTCGAATTCATTTGCCCCTTCAACTACTAGAGTTTCTTCAACTATCTTTTGACCACCTTCAGCAGGGAAGTACGCATTCTTAACTTCAGAAATCTTCTCAGCGAAGTCTTCCTCAGTCTTGTACTCAACACCTTCTGCAAGTGAAGATAATTTCTCTTTTTGTGAATCAGTTAAGTCCGAAGACGCAGCTGATATTACGTTCACTCTCTTGAGTGTTTCTAATTCTTCAGTGATGTCCATATTGTTCTGAACTTCACCATCCAATTTAGATTCCATCTCATCGAGACGATTTGCGAGTTCATCAATAACATTGTACTTGTCTTCAGGAACGTCAACATAATGTTCTACGAACAATGTCTTTAGTCCTTCAATGAAGTTTTCTGTCATTTCTGATCTCAAACCACGTTCTATTGCGAGTTCGTTTTCTTTCGTCCACTCTTCTGCACAATATGTTAAGTACTTATCAACTGCTTCCGCAAGGTCGCCTTTGACAGTCTCAACTGTGGTTTTTAATTCTTCTGAGTATTGAACTCTAAGAGTCTCAGATACTTCCTGCACCTTACTAGAAACTGCAGCTTTGAATATTGTTTTTGCTTTCTCAGCATTTTCTTCAGAAAGTTCTAATGCTTCTGAAATTGCAGATAGGTCGTCATCTATTTCAATTTCTACCAAAGATGATTCAAGTTCAAGAGAAGTTTCCACTTCTTCTTTTACTTCTTCTTCGTCTTCGTCTGCTTCTTCTTCTTTCTTATTAAAACCTTCAAGAACTTTAGCAACTGCTTCTTCGTCCATAGACTTTAAAGACTCTACTACTTTTCTTGCTGTTTCAGCCTTTGTCAAACTTTCGTCAACCTCTTCTTCTGATACTGTTCCCAGTACAGACGAGATTTCTTCCTTAGTCATTTCCTTCATGTTGTTGACGATAGCTTTAATCGATTCCATCTTAGTAGATTTCTGAACGTCTTTACTAGACTCTTTCTCATCTTCTTTGATTGAATCTGCTTTGTCAGCTTTACCAGCATTCTTCTGTTGTGGGTCGTTTGATACGACTTTCACTCCAACTTCTGCCTTCTTTTGCGCTGCAACAGCTTTGTCAACAGGATTTTCTTCGGGTTTGACGACATCAACTTTACCTTGACCAATAGTCGCAGCATCTGATGAACCTTGTTTGACTGTTTTTGAATCCCCTTTCTCGGCTTTAGAATCAGGTTGACCTGCTTCTTGTATGCCTTCTAGGTTGTTTTCTAAATCTGCCATTTTTTACTCCTGTTATTAATTCTTAATGAACTACTTAATTTATTTATATGTTAGAGGTTCTCAACGAACCTTTTCCATAGATTTAACTTAGTTTCTTCCAAGTTATTTAGTCGTGCAGACTTGAGGGTTTTTTGGAAGTCTTCTGCCTGCACGGCAGTTAACACTCCATTTTTACCTATAATCCACTCAACGCCTTCCATGATTCCCTCTACAAATGCTTCGGGGGCAGATGGGTCTGCCACGATATCGCCTGCAGTTGCAAGTTGGAAATCGTTTTTTACGTATTGTGCATTACCTTTTTGCTCTAGTGAACCTAGACCTCTAGATGATACACCCAATTTAGCACCATCATTAATGAGAGCTTTTACAATCTCACCGTTTGGAGTACTTAAAATCTTTGCTTTACCAACATAGTTTGACCCTTCTAGAGTCAATGATTGGATAAGATGTGATACTTTGTCGAGATTGATGGTTGGCCCTTCAGGGTGTCCCAACTCACCGAAAGCACGTTGCTTCTCAACGAACTCTTTGACGTAACGACCTACTTCTTTCTCCATAATTTCTTTTGGATAGACTCTACCGTTACGGTTTTTGATGTCTGCTTGCATAAAGACGCCTTCAATGAAGTAATCCTTCTTACCGTTTGTTGATTCGGTAATGATCGGTGCAATATTCTCGTTAAACTCTGCTATTAATTTCATTAATGATTTCCTCTATTGTGACACCTTCTTCAGCCATTTGTTGCATGGTTTTGATGATGGCCTTAAATTCTTTTTCTGCAGCAGCCAAATCCTTATATGGCGAACCACCCCAATAGTGGCCACCTGTAAAGTCCGAACCGTTCACGAATACGGACACTCTGCCTTTTGCAGTAGTGTAAGTGATAGTCGTTGGTTTACCACCAACTTTAACAATATCAGTCTTGAGTTCTTTATGACCACTGGGTAGTTTCACCTTAGCCTCATTAAGTTCTCTAGAAATCCGCACGAAACTCTTCATTACATTCCTTGTGGTTCTGTTGTAGTTGACATCCAGTCAACCTGTAAACCGACACGTTTCATGTCTACTGTCTCGGCTGCTTTCTCTTTAATGCCTTGATCAATTTGATCTTTTGCATCACTAAGATTTCCTGCTTCGATACTATTTACAATTTCTTTTGCTATTTCACTACTCATCATTTACTCCTAAATCTGTGAGAATCCACCATCATCTGCGTCTCCACCAACTCCTGCCTCTTTCTCGGTAGAAATTTGTTTATCAATGGTCTCAATCTCTTCTTCTGTTTGTCGTAGTATATATTTTCTAACATATTCTTGTGAGAAATATTTACCAACATATTCTGATACATTTTGAAGTGCATCTAATCTTTCCTTAAAAATTTCCTGTTCCTTCAACTCAGTGAAGTGGTTATCTGCAGTAAAATCATACTGGATAAAATCTTTAATCTTGTCAAACTCTTCAGCATTTGCAATTTCTTTTAAGATAATCTGAGTTCTCAAGATATCTGTAAATACTCTAGCAAACTTCTTCTGAAGTCTGTTTGTGAACTTGTTGAACTTCAACTCGTCCCTATTAATCTCTGAAGACCTGCCCATGTTGAAACCATTATCTGATTCCATCCTAGACGATGGTACATTAAGAGACTGGTATAACTTCTTCCTGAAGTACTCTACATCATCTATCTCTGCAAGGTTTTGTCCGCCTGGCAATGTAGATATCTCTGTTCCTCTACCACCTTCTCTTCTTGGTAACCAAAAATCTTCCAACATACTCATATGTTTTCTATCATCTTTGATTTCACCTGTATCTGCATTGTAAATAAGTTTATTTCTGTACTTATTCATTGTCTCTGAAAGATACTGTTCGGCCTTTGCCTTAGGTAAATTACCAATATCAATATAAAAAATTCTTCTTTCGGGGGCCCTAGACAATCTATAGATCACTAGTGCATCTTCCATCATCGATAACTGATTTGCAGTCTTCAATGCTTTGTGCATATATCCGATTACTGCATTTTTGTTATAATCCAACAATCCCGAAGTAGTATAACATACTGCCTCAGGGGCAATTCTAAGAGTTGCACCTTCTACGGCACTAGTCTTATCAAAACCTTTATCATTGAAGACATAAAATTCTTCAATTTTTTTAATTCTTGTTACGCCGTCCTTACCTTTCTCTTCTTCAACATTTCTGACCTTCTTAATCTTCAAGGGGTCAACGTTCCTAATATCAACAATACCAAGTTTAGGGCGTTTACTGTCAACGACCTTATGGAAGTAAATTCTTCCATCAACGTACCATTTTCTGAATAATTCATGAGAGTTCTGATTGAACTTCATTAGTGATAGAATGTTAGTAAACTCGTCTTGTATCTTCTTTCTGATACTATCAGAGAGTTTAACATCTCTGAGGTCGAGTGTGACTATCCTATCAGAACTATCCGATGTGATACACTCATTGATAATGTCTTCGATCGCTGAGTCACATTCAGGGACTAGCGATGTCTCTCGGTATTTTCGAATAAGTTCAATCTCATTCTTGATACCACCTTCCATATCGACATAGGAGCCATAGGCTCCCCCCGATATAAATCCACCTGCTTGTTGTGAAATGACTGGTGTACCGTCATCATCAACTGGTGGAACAAACGACTGTCCTTTGTTGATAGTCGTTGCACGTAGCTCGTCTTTCTTACGAGCGATTTCAAATCCGAATATTTCCATACTATTATTTATAACACCTATAAAGTGCTAATTTCACTGTTATTCTACTTAAACTGTTCTTTCCCAGTGAGAAAAAGCAAATGTCACATCAAAATCTTCCAATGCATCACCACTGTCGTAAGACAGATCGATAGCACCGATTTCTGATGGGAACATATTAAAAAACTCATATCTCGCTAGAACAGAATCGTCTTTACCTAATTGTTCGATATAGGCACGACTTAAGAGGTAATCGGTTGTTGTTGCACCGTCTGAAGTACCAAATCCTTGTATCTCTTCCTGCCATGCTTCTAGAGCAGTTCTTGCAGAAAATTCCACGTCATTGATGATCTTCACTGTCCAGTCAGCAAATGTTCTATCACCAGCAAGTTTAAGAGTTTGACCTCTAAACTTAACTGGAGTTATCTCTATTGTTGCAGCTGGTATTTGAGCACCACTTGCTAAAAATTCAATCTTGTTTCCTGCACGAGGTAGGAAAACTCTGAATCTGTTTGCACGTGGGCCACCACCTACTAGTTGTGCTTTAAATTGGTCTATTGTTGCCATGTTTTATACTCCTTAAACTGCACTATAAATTTCAGAAAACTCTACACCACTTCTGGCAGCGACAAAGTTCAATGTAATGAAGTTAATAGATCGAGCAGGTTTGACAAAAATTGAACATACGAACTCGTTTCTATCGATAACGGAGTCTGTGTTGTTAGTGTCGTCACATATTACTGAATAATCTACTAAACCTCTTCTGTTTTTAACATCTCTTAGGAAAGGTTCAATTGCACTTCTAAACTGAGCTCTTGTGAACGCATCGTTAAATTCGAACAATTGTGCTTTAGCAGCGACTGCTATTGCTTTCTCTAAGACTATGAACAATCTCCTCACATTAATTCTATCAAATGCTGATGGAGAACTTAATGCAGTTTTGTCACCGTACAACAATGTACCTTGGCCTGGGAAGGTAACCACTGGGTTAACTCTGGCTCTGTATAGGTCATCTCTAGATGCTTGTTTCGGATTGAATGCAAGTTTGGTGATACCTAAGTACTGTCCTCTTGAGAATCCAGCAGGTGAAACCCATGAATCTCTAGTAAGGTCTGATCTTGCCATGATACCAGCAGTGTGTCCGTTTGCAGGAACCCATCTGTATGTATCGTGGAATCTATCGTACTGGTATACCCAACCACTGTCAATTACTGCATAAGAACTTGAAGTTGCTGTATCGGCAGTTGTTTTAACATTAGATGATTGAGTTGACTCACTTGAAACACCAACGACATCTGAATATCTAGGTGATAAGATAACCATGCAATCTTTTCTTGCTTCTGCAAGAAGAATTGCTTGATTAGCAAGTGTTGTCCAATCTGCACGTGTATCTTGTTCTGCAGACCCACTCCAAGTTCTTGTGGAACCTACGATTAAGAATGAGATGTCGATTGTTTCTGCATCCCCGAAATGAGTTGTCCAGTCACCGTGTTTTTGACCAGCAGTACTGATACTTCCATCTACACCACCAGTTAATGATATTGACCATGGTGCGGCAGGGCCAGTGAAGGGGTCTGAAACGGAAGCTGCAAGTGTTCTATCTTCTGCAGCGGTTAAATCTGTTGCAGTGTTGTGTCCTGACCAGTATACGTATTTTGACTGTGTAGCAATTACATCTTTATAGTAGAGTGAACTACCTTCAGGTGTTTTTGCATCCGAAGCCAATGAAGAGAATCCAAATGATTCTAGTACTGTTCCAGCTGTTCCTGTGAAAGCACCATCTTCGTCTATGACTACAATGTGAATTTCGTCTGCACCTGCACCAGCGAGGGTTGCACCACTTGAAATGCCTGGAGCTTTGTTGAATAGTGAATGGTGTTCCCATTTTCTATTAATCGCAGTTCCACTTGCAACTTCAGTGACTATACCAGTATTTGCTGGTTGACCTAATGACTTAACGGTTAGATCGTTGGTAGAAATATTGGTTACTTTGTATTCTTGTGTGTCTCCAGTGAAGGTTATGACATCTCCGACTTGGAAAGCTGCACCCGAAACAACAGCAATAACTGTTTGTCCAACTGCCTCGGTTCCACTAGTAGTTGATGCACTAGTTGAAGAGTAAGCAGATGCACTAGCACAATGAGAAACTTTAATTGAATTTCCCAAAACGCCAGGATATCTTGATACCCATTGACCAGTTGTACCGTTTAAAGCACCCGATTTGTAAGAATTTACGTAGTCTTCGTTATTTTTCAATAATGAACCAGTGTCGCCAGAGGCGTTTGCACTACGCATTAATGAGGCAGTTGACCCCGATCTTACGATTCTTAGTGTAGAACCATATTTTAAGAAAGATTCTGCAGTATAGAAGTCTTCAGCTGCTGATGTTGAATTAGCAGGAGACGAAAAATTATCTACCAAACCCTTCGCATCGGAAACTGTGATTACTTCACCAACTGGGCCCCATCTGAATGAACCAACAAAAGCACCTATTGTGCTTGATACTGCTGGTATAACATTTGTCAAATCTATCTCTGAGATTTGAACGCCTGGTGATACTTGAAATGCCATACTTTTACTCCTGTTAATGTAAAAAGTGTTGTTTATTTTAAATCAACATTTTTTTAAAAAGTGTTGTTTACTGTTTTATTTATAACAAATAAAAACTCACCAACACACTGTTATTAGTTTATGGGGAACCATCTATCCCCTTCGTTATCCACAAAACTGACCTCTTCGTCTTTTACCGACCCGAATACCCCAGCTGGTAACAAATCATCTTCAATCATTTTCTGTTGTTCTGAATATAACAAGTTCTTCACTTGTGAATCAGTAAGATGTTCAAAGAATACAGTTGTGACGAACCATGCAAATAATACGCAGTTCATAACCATGTCATCATGATAGCCTTTTGCTGCTTCGTATGATGTCCCTTTATTTATAAAGGTTAAAAGTTCAGTTATTGTGACCCTATCAACCAACTCCAAACGATTTTCTTCTAACAACTCTTTGAGTGTCGAACAACCGATTCTTTTAATCTTACGGTTCATCGTCACTCCGATATCTTCCTGTTTGGTCATCCCCTGTACAAATACATTGGGATATTCGATATCATAGTGTAATTGAGTAGCAACCATCCCTCCCTCTGCATTGTTCTCTACGATTACTAATGCTTCGTTATAGGGTTTAACATATTTTGCAATCATATCAGGTAATAACATAGGAGATAACATATTATCCCTAAATGTTGCAACTTGTTTGAAGGGTTGAACCGACACATCAAACACACTAAACGTGGAATAATCTATTCCCCTACCCTTAGAGACATCCACTGTACATACATATGAATGACCTTCTATGGGTCTAGTGTATATATTTATATTATCTCTATTCCAAGGTGGGTCTACTGACCTCATTCCAAGCAATGTGTTTGAATTAATGAGTGTATTACCTGTTCCTAGGAAACTATTACCATACTCTTGTTCAAACTGAGTCTCGGATGTGTTTGCAATGGTCTGTTTCTTCCACACATCATCTCGGCCTGGCACATCAAACCAATTAATAAGAAAGTGTTTGTATTCAGATTGTTTCTGTATTGCACTTTCATATATCTTGTAGAACATATTACCAACACCATTTGCAGTCGATGTGATAATAACCTTCGAGTTCTTACCTGAAGTAACAACAGGATAGGTTGATGTATAGAATTCCTCTGCATTCTCTACGAACGCAAACTCATCAAGGTATAGTAGGTTGATTGAAAGTCCACGAATTGAACTAGAAGACGTTGCAGCTGCAACCACCTTAGAGTCGTTGGAAAATTCAATGGAACCCTTGTTGAGAATCTTAACTCCAGGCTGTAAAAAGAACGGAACTGATTCTAACATAGTAACAATACGAGAGATCATCTCACGTGCAATTGCACCTTTGTTTGCAAGTACAGCAACTGTGACTTCGGGGTGGAAGAGGAGATACCATAAAAGGTATGCACAACTGGTAATGGATTTACCACTTTGTCTAGACGCTAGGACTATATTGAACCGATTCTCATCGTAATGGTCGATCAATTCGCCCTGATACCCACGAAGTGAAAACTTGACGAGGCCTTCGTCTAGTGATATAATTTGGCAATAGTTCTCAATGAAGTGTTTTGGGTCTTTCGAACACTTCAGATATTCTTTAAATTCTACTTCGGTATACTGTTGTTCAACACCCGATCTTTTAATCAGAGTATTTCCAAGATATCCACTGTTGACTGGTGCGACCATTTAATCTTTCTTATTTTCTTTCTTGAGGAACTTCTGTAACTCAGAAGTGGAACCAACATATAAATGGTTGTGTTGAGTCTTCACTCCCTCATTTTCATTCTGTAAATCTTTCATTTTCTTCTGCAAGTCCAACAACTTCTCTGCAGTATCACCAACGGTCTTTATAAGCTGTCCTGCGACCTCATAGGCACGAGGATGTTCGGTTTCCTTACATAGGTCAAGGATTCCATCAATGGCGTCCTGGCCCCGTTCTACGAGACTGTAGAGGGTCTCACGACCATACTTATAGTCGTTCTCCATAGACTCAGAAGCTGTTGGGATTTTGACCACTTTGGTCTCTTTTTGAATCTCACCTGTGATATCTAAAATATCGTTTAGCTGATTATCTATTTTGTCTGCCATAATTATTAACTCGCATCTGTTACCTTGTCTTCTGTGAATGTAGACTTAGCACCGTCATCATAAAAACTCACTGTCTCTGCAACCACAAAGGTGTCGGTTGGGTCAACAGAACCTACGAACTTCAGTCTAGATTTTGCACCTAGTGTTACTGCACTTGAGACTACTATCGATAGTTTATCACTAGCAATACTCACAACAGTCGGTTCGGTTGCATTCCCAGTCCCAAATACTTCATCTAAAGCACTTATCTTACTATTTATTGCAGTAGTAAAGGCAATTGTGGTTGATGCAGACACTACACTATTAGTTCGTTCTTCAAACGCAGGCTCGTAATGTTTAACTTCTTTAACAAGTCCCGATGCTTCTAACTGTGTCGTTGTGAACCCACCAAGGCCTGTGTTAATATAGTCTCTTTCAATAACCGATTTGATTATCTCACCAGTAAACACTGGCCCAAAGAAGTATATCTGCATTGTAAATTCTAAATTGTACTGGATTACTCTTCTTTCAGAGAAATCTCCCTCATAAGTATCGTCCATTGTTATACTATTCAATAATATAGGCACATCTCGGGTCTCACTCATCGAATCAACCATCTTCATTGTGACTGTGTATTCGGGTTGGAAGTAAGGAACGATCTGTTCTAGAATCTGTAATGCATCGTTAGCGTTCTTGGCAAGAATGCCTAGTGAAAAGGATATGTTGTAGGGTGCTGGTGCATATTGGAATCCCCTCTTACCTGTGTCTGCAGCTTCTAACTGATTTTTTTGGGTTTTTATTAATTTGTTTTGCTGTCTTGTTGCATCATATTCAAACCCACTGATCTCAAAGGCAAGTCTCGGTAGACTGATTGCACTTCTGTTACCATCGTTTAGGTTCTTCTCGTCATCTAACCTTGCTAACCATTTCTGTTTAGGGCCATAGGAAATTGGAACTAGACTCTTTGAAAGGACTGTTCCGTCTGATTTTTTCTTCTCAACATAGATATTATTAAAGAGTGTACCAAATATAGATACACTTCTCTTAACTGTTTCGTGGTAAAAATGAGTACCGAAAATGTTACTACCCTCCTAGCCCTGAAACTACTACTGAGTTCAGTCCATATTTGTTTAAGTGTCTTTTCCAATAAACGCCAGAACCAGTATAGAAGTCATAATCCTCTCTCGCAGTATATCCAAGATATTTCATCCCAGTATCGGTGTGTTCCTTTAGATACAAGGTATACATTTTTTATACCTCACCAAAAGGATTAATTTCATCAAAATTGAGATAGTTATCCGCATTAGTTTCAAAGTCTTTGTTCTGTGCGCCACCATCATTAGCAAATGTCATCACATCTACAATAGATGCAATCGTTCTAGTACATCCTGATATCGTTCCGACCAAAGAATCTCCAACTGCAAGTGTCTTAGTGTTATGTACTATATTTAGGGTTTCTGTAGAGAAGGCCCATGCAGACACCTCACCAACCGTAACACCTGATAGTGTTAATGGTTCGTTAATAACATACGCACCCGAACCACTGTTCATGGTCATCTCGATTGAGTATGCTTGTTCGTTCTCAATAACATCGATAGAACCAATGTCTGTATCGAAATCTTCTCCACTGTATTCGAACAGTTCACACTGCATCTTGAATACAAATAGTTTACCGACTTGATAGAATGGGTTCTCGTGTTCTACAAATTTGATTTCGAACATTGAACCCGACATAGGGAAGTAGATCAAATCTCCTTCGTTAGGTCGTAATGCTGTTGCAAGGTTTGAGTCTAGGGAAATGAATCTCTCCCATGTTCTTAGAGATAATACGAAGGTTGCAGTGTCACGTACTTGAACACCGAACTTACTGAAAAGGTCACCCTCTCCTTCGAATCCGTCTGTGTTCTCAATGTACATTTCAACTGCATATGCATCACCAAAAGTGGATTGCACGTCTTCACCAAGAATCGTGTCCTCTTCGACAAGGGCTCTCGGTAAGTAGTAACACTCATGACCATACATTCTTAACGACTCAACAACTAAATCCTCATAGAGGTGTTGTTCAGTATTTACTGCATGGTTAAAAAATACGTTTGTAGGAGCCATTAGTTACAGACTCGCATATGTTTTACAAGATTACCTTTATTCATTTTTCTATGCACCTCAACCCAGTAGATCTAAAACTGGCATCTCGAAGTTATTTCGAGATTCTTCTTCGAGTCTTAATATCTCTTCTTTTGCTTCGTCTTTCATTTGTTGTGCATTAAGTGTAACACCGCCTGGCAATGCAACTCCACTAAACTTGGCCAGGTTTTCACCCCACTGATACTTGACTAAATTGGTTGCATACTTCTTCAACCACATATCGTTATAAACATCTGTCATATCTGTTGGGTCGATCATTCTATAACACTCGATTACAATCCACTCACCAGCAGTAAGTTTAGATACAGTGTAATCAATATACAATCTATTAGAATGCATATTGTATCTTAGAGGAATCTGTCCTACCAACATTTGATTGAGTAATGCAAGATGTGATTGAACTTGTGAGTAGTACATCACACTTGTAGATGTCAAGTCCCAAAGATCGTTCAGTCTAAGTTGATATTGAATATCAAACATATTAGACTGTTGTCCACTTGAGAATGGGAAAATTTGTATTACACTTAACACGTGTTCGGGTAGTGTAATGTAATTCTGTCCTTCACCGTAAGTCTGTCCTGAAATTGCCTGACCACCACTTGTAGCAGCTGCATGTGTTTCATTCGTCTTGAATGAATCAATCTCTTCTTGGGTAATTTGGTGTTTTAGATAAGTCTTGATTGCACCTTCGTAATGAAACTCACGAAAGTATTGCAGTGCTTCATCCATTCTATCATCAAACTGGTCATCGTCCACGTTGATTTCGAGAACAGGAGCTCCAAGTTTTCTTTCTATATAGGATTTAAAGGTTGCTTTGCTGTTAGGTGATGCCATAATTGTATTCCAGTATTGAACGAATCTAATACTATTTATACAGTTTATGAACCTATTCTTGGAAGTATGTTTTGGTTTGGAGTTTATCTATTTTCTCATCCATTCGAACAAGTGTAGACATTAGTCTGTTGAAGTCCGCTTCGATCTGTTCTCTAGTAACATAATCCCTTGCAATCTCTTCTCGGGTTTTGTTCATTAGTATATCTAACCGCTTTTGTTCGGATGCCATTGATCTTACTATAAACCCAATCGGTAATACGATGAGTGATACGATGATGTTCCAAAGAACGACTGGGCTGACTACAAATTCCATGTAGTTATTTAGTTTTATGAGTTCGTTATGGGGTTGCCTTCAGGGTCTAAATCGAAAACAAATTCATTGGGGTTCCAATTTTCTATATTACCCACCATAGCATCACGGCCACTGTAGGTTATGTTGATATTGAATGATATGGAGTACCTATCTTTATCTGTGGGATTTGGTTCGACCATGTGCATTGCACCACTGGGAAACAGAACCAACTCTCCAGTCTTAGGTTCAAATCCAAAATTGTTGGGGGTTCTCTGCGAGTGTGGCATATCGGCAACGACTTTAACATCTGTTTCAATAAACTGGATTTTTCCCTCATCCCCATCAGCTCTGATATAAAACACACCGCTATACCAACACCCATTATGTAGATGAGGCATATTCCAAGCACCCTTGTCGTTGATGTTTGCCCAAGAGTTGCCAATCGTTACCATTGCGTTTTTAGGATTCAGTCCATGAAACGGTAACACCTCATCATTAAACAGTGTAACAATTCTATTCATACATTTAGTGAATGCAGGACTTTTCTCACAACCATCATGTGATTGCCACCCAGTATACTGATTAGAAACTTGTCTTCCCTTCGGGTCTCGTCTCCTCATACTATCCATCTCTTCAACAAGATGTGTCATATATGATTCAGTCAATCCTCTAGATTCATGCAGTCCTTCACCACACAAATTTCTATGAAAAAGCATTGTGGGAAACAGTAGTCTAACTGCCATCTTTTTTATCTCCAAAATTCATTTCTAATTGTATCTCATCGGGTGCAGGGTTATCTTCCGAAACATGGTAAGGACACTCAGGCGGTGGGGTTTCTTCTTTGAAGAATTTTTGTTTTTGTTTCCACATTCCTAGTCTCTTATACGGGCCTACTCTTTTGATACTACCTATATCGAGAGCTTTTGCATTTGCTTCTGACATTGACATATGTTCTTGGGTCGAACTCTTTAAACTAGTGTTCTTTATATACGATTCCATATCTCGTGTTGTGTATGAGGCGACCCACTCCTCTCGTTTGAAAGGTATGATCTGACATAAGGGTGTCCCTTTCTTAATTGTAAATGAGTGGTCTACTTTAGGATAAAATATAACCTGTGCATTGTCCACGTTCACATTGAACTCATCTGTATCGATGATACCTTGCCATGTAGCAAAATGTTCATTTTGATGTAGAAAGGGGTCTAGATAGAAACAAGAATACCCTTTAGGAGTTTTAATGTTCCACGGATTCTTCATCTTGAATGCATCTCTTATGGGTGCTTTCTCTCCAACACCATAATAGGAGAACGCATCGTGTGTTTGAGTTGATGGGTGGGACTGGGACGCATAGTCACGCAACCACTTATCAGTCTCCGCATCTTCTACATGAAACCATGTAGATTTATCACCATCTTCAAAATTTCCAACACCACACTTAACATGTAGGTCTCGGTTTGCAAGTAGATACCACCCCATCTTCAACCAATCATCCATTGCTGGACATGATCTTATGGTCTGTTGAAATGTTCCGTTAACTGCTTCAGCAACCTTTGCTTTCTTCCACCATTCGGGAACCACAGATTTAGCCAAGACTGGTTTAAAGTCTTGTAAAGTTACTGGATTATATGTTTGAAAGTCTATCGTGGGCATCGTAAAATTCCTTATCGTCTTCTAGTAATCTGACCTCGTCTCCTCGGACTACTAGTGAACGTCTGTCTATATATCTTGCAGACGGATTAGGTGCATCTGCACCGTGAGGTAGTCTTCCATCAAACATAATCAATCTATTAGGTTTGAATTCTACTTCTGCAATTTGGTGATTCTTAATATGATCTGCTCTACCCTGTATACCCTGTTGCATTTTATCATAGATTCGTAATGTTCCACCCCAAGATGGGTTCCAAAATCTATTTGGGTAATACAAGAATGAAAGGTTCCACTCATCTTCTTCACGACAATCCTTATGAGTAGTTCCATCTAGTCCTTGTGTCTGTGAATTCAATCCCATGTACTGAAATCGTTCCCACTTAAACCCAAACTCCATCTGAAGTCTTCGGTTTAAATATCTAGGGAAATACAGTTGTTCTGTTGCAACATCCTGCTCAGGGGTTTCATTATCCCTAAACCATGACGCACCCCAAAAACTGTGATGGGGTAATCCAGTAGGACTATCAGAAGACACTTGATTAGTCTTAGACCAAATACTAGAACTAACTATTCTCTTATCAAAGTAATGATGTAGTTCTGTAGATAACCAATTGTCAAGGACATAAATGTCCTTTAATGGTAAGTCCTTTATCTTGAATGGTTCATCGACATAGACTACTTTTGGAGTATAGTCCATAGAAATTATCTCGGGTGATCAACGCCAAAGTCAAACGAGGGTAATTGTCCAATATAACGTTCAAGTTCTTGAAGTTGATCTTCCCTCGTTGCAATGATTTCATCTTGAACTTGATCACCGACATTATAACACGCATCGCCGAATTCCATCACTCGCCTTGCATTGCTTCTGTGAGGGTGGTTTGAACCTTCTCTCCCTGCAAACAATACTTCATTTAGGTCATCGAAACCATATGAGTTTGTGCAGTCTTTTAATGAAGATACCACTTCTTCAGATATTTTTTGACAAAATTGGGAATTAAGATTGACACCCATTGGTGCTTCTGAGTGTTCAATATAGGCTTCAATTGATTCCATTTCAGAATCGTTCAATTGTTCACGTACCTGAGAATCAAAATTTGGTAAATTGTCGTCCCACTTCACAACTTTCATCTCAATGTCGTCATAGACAACTACATCGTAGTCAAAACCCAGTTCAGGTTTGTCAACATTGTCAAACTCGTATTCAAGTCCGTTTGGTTTTCTTATAAAGAGTTTCATCTCTTCGGTATATACTAGTGCATTTTTCATAATTTAAGTCCTCTTTTAATATTATAACCCACTATCTCGATTTCGAATAGAGGTTTTTCCAGTTGTAGTAATCATCTAGATTATTTATGTCGTTTGTATCCATGTCTTTTATCCAAGGCCCACCACGTGTGTAATGGATTCCACTGTAGTCCCACTTCTCTTCGGGGTCATCATATCCTTCGACAAAGATGTATTTCTGTGGTATTGGCGAAATCTTATCAGTCCATTCAAATTGATGCAACTGTTTCCCAGTCCAAGAGTTCACTACTTCAGGTGTCAACTTCTTACAGTCTTCGTGTCCGTTGTTGAATACCATTAGACTTGACCATAGTTTGCATGGGTAGTCGATGTTCACTTCACCATCAAATTTAGTAGTGTCGTGTTCGTAGTGTGGATACTTTATACAAGCAACTGCATCATCGGGATTGAGATAGAAGAATAATGGTAGTATGCTCTTCTTGAATATGAAATCGTTGTCTAGGAAGATACTGAAACCTTCATAGTTCTCTAGATATGGAATTAGGAAACGGCTGTATGTAAACTCTGTACTTTGGTTTGCATACTCTCTATTATAGTCGGGAAGTTTGGATACGTCAAGCATTTTAATTTCAGGTGTGAATTCGCAATAAGGTCTCATATCACCATGAGACAATCCTCTTTTGACCGTTTCTAAGATAGAATGTTCGCATATCTTATCCAAATCATCCATAGTAGAGTCGTATCCGATATAGATATTGAGAGGTTTTCCTTTAGTTAATTCGTGTACTTTCTTGCCGTGTGCATAGACTTCATTCCTGAAATCCAAATCAATGAGTTGTGGTTGCCATTCGATAACACCATTGACAAATATTGCACTCATATTCGACTCAGACTCCCTGCCAGCAGTCTTCAGTGCCGTTCTCCAGTACTCTAGGGCGTCATCAAGGGTAAGGGAGGGGAGTTCGTCTAAGACCCCACAATTGTCCCATACGAGGAGTTCCATATCAGGGTTTTCCATCTCTTCAAAGACACAAGATCGAACTGAGCCTGGATGGATAACAATTTGCCAGAAGTCTTCTCCAGGCCGTTTGGATGTGAACCCTTGGATTGCAGACCTGAGTCCTTCTTTCTGAATGGATTGTACCAACCAATGCGCTTTTGTGGCATGATACACTACACTTGATAGATATTCTTCGGGAAATTTTTCCCCCATATCAGTCAATGTTCTAATATCAATGTATTCGTCGTCTACTTTGAAACTAAATCCCGAATGGCCACTGACCGCTTTAGCAGGGTCATCTTCGACAGATCGACCTTGATGGATATATTTGTTGTATGCATGGGAATGATTGTGTAACCCACCCCAACCACCAAAGCCCTTTTTACCCTTACGGTGTTTTAGAAGATCACCCCATTTGAATTTCTTCAGTGCAGGTGATTGATCAAACACATAACTCCACATAGAGTAGACTTCTGAGTCTTTCTCCTTGATGTTGAAGATGTCATTGATGTTACCTAGATGAAAATGCGGTAGATCACGCAACTCATTCATGGTTGCCGTTGATAAGTCTACCGAGGACATACGAATTCGCAATTCGTCGAGTGTTGTAATTTTTTTCATAATATAAAACCTAAAAAGAGTGATTTCTCACTCTTATTTAGGGGGTTAACTAGTGACTGGTGAACCAGGCCATTGTTGAGTTAAAGTATTGTCCCATCTAATTACTGGGGTTCTACCTTGTCGAGCATAGGTAAACGGTTGTCTATTAGAATATGTAAATGGTGTTTGACCTTGTCTAATGTATGTACTAGGTTGTTGATTTATGTAAGTGAACGGAGTCTGACCTTGTCGAATATACGTACTAGGTTGTCTATTAGAATACGTAAACGGTGTTTGACCTTGTCTAATGTACGTGCCTGGTTGTCTGTTCTGATAAGTGAACGGAGTCTGACCCTGCCTAGCATATGTCTGAGGTTGTGTTCCTTGTCTTGCATAAGTGCTTGGTGATCTGTTCTGATAAGTGAACGGAGTCTGACCCTGCCTAGCATAAGTGCCTGGCTGTCTGTTCTGATAAGTGAACGGAGTCTGACCCTGAGTAGCATACGTAGTCGGTTGATTACCTTGTCTAGCATAAGTGAACGGAGACCTATTCTGATAAGTGAATGGGGTCTGACCTTGTCTAATGTATGTAAAGGGTGATCTGTTCTGATAAGTGAACGGAGTCTGACCTTGACGAGCATA
>JACKQG010000058.1_pt1 | contig 149671 bp, 135 predicted proteins | sample 8237621 | NCBI WGS metagenome assembly JACKQG01 (sample SAMN15677084, study PRJNA649215) | marine metagenome | biome: marine; feature: Black Sea; material: saline water; isolation source: suspended particulate matter (SPM) from the Black Sea western gyre | collected 2013-06-09/2013-06-10...
CACTGGACACCAAGTCCCCAAAAAACTACTCTCGCGTAGTAGCGCTGAACGTACGCGCTCATCTCATTTCGCAAATTCACCCATGACAGTGCTTTGATCGGTCGGACTCATCAAAGACGTCTGACCCCTTTGATCGCGCGCACCATTGGGATCAAGCGAAGACATTACTGTCGATGGCCGAGGCTTTGGAATCGGCACTTCGTCGCTATTTCCCTGCTGCATCGGTTCGGGCACAACAACGTTCACAACAATCGTCAACTGATGTTCTGCCAACACGCGATTTGCATCATTCGAAATCAAGTAGAGATGCAGTTTCTGAGTTACTGAATTCTGCGAATGCTTTTCAACCCACCAGTGCTTGACGATGCGATACGATGCGCCGGGTATCAATTCATAAGGCCCAGTTCCTTGAATGCCATCACAGACTTTAAGGAATTCGTTCGCTTCGGAATCAAATTCCCACTTAACCACTAAGCCGTGACATCGCCAGTTTTCTTCAGTTCCATCCGAGAGTTGAAACGCCCAATCGATCTTCGGATAAATCTTCGACGGATAACTCTCTTCGTCAAATGTAACTCTTAGTATGTGCGTCGATCCAGATTGCGAGATCTCGTACGACTGCCTCTCTGCGCGTGAACGCAAAACCAAGACTGGAGCCATTTGACTGACAAGTCTGACAGATCGGTCAATACTTTTATACGACAGCCAGGCAGCAAGTGCGATCGCCACAAAAGCGACCAAAACCAGCAATGTCGTTAAGCGAAACTGAAACACGACTCGGTACTTGGGGGTTACGGTGACATGTCGGGATCATCAACAACACATTCAAATTTAAATGCAGATTCACGAGTAATCTTCCAATCACCCCACGTCAATCCCCAGCCTGTATCAGCGCCACCTGAAAAGTTCAGCGGAAATTCATCGGGAGGATCGAACGTGACGGAGCCATCGATCGACAAGTCCCGTGTAACTTCAAGATTTGACTCGACCGAGACGGTAACTCGACCGGACACTGCGTTATCAGCGTTGTCGGCACTAGGCTGCGCAGTTTTGAAAGGCTGGGCATCAAGTTCAGCGGATGCTGAAACCGTGTTACCAGGAGTGCCTCCCCCAGCGAATGTGTTGACTGGATCATCGATCTCGCCCCATTCGGAGCAAGCGTATTTCACCTCCCCCTCACCTCTTGCTTGGTATAGCTCATTCGGGATGGGAAACGTACGATCGACGTGGACGTGGATATGCCCCAGCGCAGAGACTCCACTTGACGATTGCTGAATATACGTGGCACCGCCGTACTCAACAGGGCTCTGTTGATAGTGAAACATCCGATTTCCGCCCGTTATCTGTCCATCAATGAGTGGCCCTTTTGCGATTAGCTTCCACTTCGTTTCCTTAATGGTCACTTCGCCTTCGCCCATGTTTGCGGCATGTGAATCAGCTTGCACGGTAAATGTTTCATCCTTCTTCTTGTCTGTATCAATGATTGTGCTTATGGAAAAGCTCCCTGATTCCGTACCCTCGGCAGGTATAGTGAACGCTGTGTTTCCGTACCCAGACGGATCATATTCGATCGGGTAATAGTCGTGATCGGCGTGCGCCGTACCGTCCTGGGTCCGAATATATCCCGTGATTGCTCGTTCAGCGAGCGGCCCTTCAAGCGATACCGCCATTTGAGCAGACTTGCCTTCGGTGACAGAAACATCATCGAGCTTCAATGTGGGAGTCGCTTCGTTGTCTGAAATTGCTCCCAATGCCGAGCGATCATCGGCATCTGATGTGATAACGACGTTCAGTTCCGTGTCGACGGTTGATAGCGTAACACGCAGCTCTTCATCACGAACCAAGCTGCCATTCTCGAACCGAAACTCGTACAGGGCGTCGTCAATCGTTGGCACGTCAACGGTTCCTGTTGTATCTCCGGCAGCGATCGTTGCCGACGCGCTCGTTACAGAAAAATCCTTACCATGGGTTGCCGTAATGCCCGCGATAGAAACCTCAATTGTAACATCTTCAGAAGCCTCTTTGCTAAGATCTACGTTGTATTTGAGCGTTCCACCTTCGATTACGGAAGTAGTAGCACCAGAGATGGTCACGACAGCTTGGTCGTCGTTGGAGATCACACCTGACGCCGAGCCGCCGGCACTTCCACTTCCGCTTCCGCTTCCAGAACCTGCACCAGAGCCGATGCCAACTCCGTTCACGCCTCCACCACTCCCGTCGTGCACTGAATCAAGCGTAAGCGTAAATGTTTCGTTCGGCTCGACAATGTCGTCATCTATTATTCCCACGTCGATGTCGACTGTTTCGCCATCATATCCTTCAAAACTGACCGTTCCCGTTGTCTCGGAGTAGTCATCGTCTGGCGCAGCGCTGATCGCCGACCCATCTGATGTGCTAAAGTCTACCGAGAAGCCACCACAAGGTCCGGTACCACTAAACGTCGCCACGAAGGTCATGGTGCCAGCCGCTTCGCTGGCATAGCCACTATAGACGGTAACGTAACCTGAAGCCGACATGGCCGTGCTGCCAGAGGTGCTACCACTACATGACGCTGTCCCAGTTGTAGTTGTCGTTCCTGATCCACTCGACGAAGCCGACCCGCTGGCTGACGCACCGCCGTTGTCTTCACCTTCTCCCATCATCCAGGCTGGGATCGAAGAGGTTGATGCGACTGAACTGCCAACATTCGACTGTGGCAACTCCGCACCGGTCACGTTGTAGCCTTGGCCGGAGCCGCTGCCGACGCCAGCGCCGAGTTGGCTAATGGGGGAGCGGAAGGACGTGGGGAGGGAAGGAGGAGAGGAGTTATGGAGAGCTGGTCTGGTAGGAGCTGTGTCGATGAACTGGTTGGTGGCGTAGAAGGTGTCGATCAGCGAGTTGGCTAAGAGGGTGTTGGTGGTATTGCTGGGAGCTGTATTGCTCAGCGGCGGTTGGTTGTTGGAAGTGGTTAGCTCGATGCTGGATTCGTCAGCATTGATGTCGAAGTTGGACAATGCGAGTTCCGTGTCGAAGGCTGCGATGGCGGACGTGTCCGCGACTTTTGCTGCCGTAGCGTCGGATTCAATCTCTTCGGGAACGAGTTGCTCGTCGGGCAGCAAATCGAATTGCGAGGCGATGGCGGCACCGGCGAGTAAGTCGAGGAAGCCGCCAGGGAGAACTCGTTTGTCGAGTTGTTCGACGCCGTTGCGGATCTGGCTGCGGACCTGCTTGTTTCGCTTCATTCGCTTGCGGCGCTGCTTGCTCATTCGAGATTCTCCATAAGTGTTTGGTCCGGGAACTGATCAACCTCGAATTGCACGGATCACACGCATGAAACGGAAGAACGACGAACGTCCTTCATGCATACGATTTGTGAAATTCGTGGTTCGATGACACATCGCCGCGACAACGCAAGAACAACGTGCCTCTATAAGTCCTTATGCGCGAGAAGACCGATTTGAACATCCACGTAGAAAAAAAGTTCAAACTTTTCCCAGTACGTTGGAAATCTTGCAAGCCAGATGTTACGCTGACACGCGGACTAACAGGGGCAGTTCAAACTTCGGGGAGGGTATGACGATGGCAGAGTCCCAACCATTTCGCGAACTGTACGAACGCGCCCTTGATGGCGACCGAGATGCTGCGGCCGACGTGTATATCGAGTACGGCGATCATATGCGGCGGGTGATTTCGTACAAGTTGAAGCAATTGAACATCCGTTGGGCCGTTGAACCCGATGACATACTCCATTCGTTTTTTAGGCGTGTCATCAACGGTGACATTCGACGAACCTTCAACAGCCCGTTGCACTTTGTGAACTACTGTGAGTTAGCGGTTCGTAACAAGTGCCAACAGATGTTGCGATCCCTCATGCTACGCCATTCGCGAAGCATTTCCGATTGCCCGGCAGAATTGTTCGAGGACCAAGATGCTACTGAACCGAGTGAACAGTTTGCCTGGGACGAGCGATTGGAAGCCGCTTATTCGCAGTTAACACATTTGGAGCGCGTGGTGTGTTTCTTTCGGCTTGGCGAACACTCGTGGGAAGAAATTGCCAAGCGGACCAGCAAGTCACCCGATGCCGTACGCATGCTTCACCGTCGCGCCGTCGCCCGAATTGGTCAACAGATTCTTGGGGGGGGGGGAGGTAACTTTCTAATATCGGCGATCCGCGCTTCGTTGATGAACCGCGGGATGGGCCGAGTTGCTCGCAACCCGAGAAGTCGCGAGGTGACTTGCGACAGTTCGACACGCGGGCCGTTGGCGACAGCGGTTAAACGATCCCGGAAACCACATTGGGTCGGCAGCGTGAACACTTGACTTCACCGCTTCCGAAGCAACTCTTTCAAGCACGTTGTAAGTCTGTACACCAGGTGTCCCGGCGCATGCGACGCATGCAGCAAGTTTCAACACGTTTGATAAGCGCTACTTGTGTCACGTTGTCTGAGGAAAATTCGAATTGGCCCACCGTGTGCAATAGGATGATACTGCTTATCACCCCTCCAAACTCTCTTCTCTTTTCACAATGGAGTGTGCCATGCTCGTCTTAACACGGAAGACGCAAGAACAGATTCACATCGGCAACAACATCACCATCTCGATCTTGAAGCTCAAGGGTAACACAGTTCGCATCGGCATCGAAGCGCCACGCAACATCCGCGTATTGCGCGGCGAGTTGCCGACGTTCGACGGCACATTCGAACTCGAAGCGACATCAGCCGAGACGATCGGGACCGCCGCTGGCTCGTGCGAATCGGAGTCGTCTGAGGAAGACGCTACTGTGTCGGAGCTTGAATGGGAAGTGTTGAAGAAGATGGCCGGTCACCGCAAGCCGTGCATCCCAAGACGACGCTGCTCGCCGAGTGAGAAGACCGTTGCTCCACTCGCCGCCATCATGCGAAGCACAGCCATCGGCACGTCACCTGTCGCTGCTAACGGGTAGCCGCTTCCCGCCGTCGGTAGGATTGACCCAGATCGTACGAGGCAGGGACTGCCTCTCCTTTTCCGCTCATCTCGGCGATCGCGAAAGCTTGGTGTTCAAGCAGAATCCGTCGCACTTCGAGGATCGCGCGCGGATGGTGGTGGACCGTTAAATGGTCGGCCGGCACGGTAATCTCGGAAGCCACGTCGTCCAGATGGGCGCTATCAAACTCGACGATCCCATCGCTCCCGGCTGCCAGCGACCCGACGAGACCTTCATCTGGAACTAGCCCGATGATGTTGTGATACGTCGTTCTCTGAGAGCGTGGCGAACGAAGCATCACGGGCAACACCGGGGAATCGGGCGCGAGTGAGTCGATGCTGGTCGAAATCGTTAACAAGTCCGTGTTCCGAAAGAATCCCGGGTTTTCGCGGTTTAAGCGACTCGTAGCCGACACCATCATCTCTGGGAGGGCAATCAGTTTTCGAGCCAACCACCGGGTGTAATCGTTCGCATATTCGCTGCCCCGATGCGGAGTGCCAATCGTTACGACGCGGCGAATTGACGGATTTGGCTCGAAGAACACAGTTTGCGCCAGCGCCGCACGGGTTGCGTCATCTGCCTCAAGCTCGTCGAAGGGACGGTCTGTCAGTAAACGCCAATAGTCGTCGCCACTTTCGAGCGTCTGCAACTTCGAAACCAGTCCGCCCATGCTATGGCCGACCAGCACCGTTTGATCGAGCGTCGGCGTTCTTTGCTCTGGATCGAGGCTTTGCCTTGCTTCCGCAAGATGCTCGCGCATCTCGCGGGCACTCACCCAAAACGGCTGCCCTGTTGGGTACAAGTAAAACCAGAACTGGTACTGATTGCGAATCTCGGGGAACGATCGCAGCTCATTGAACATCTCCATCCAAGTCACCGGGCTCGACCACAATCCATGGACCATTACGACAGGGATCTTGTTTGGGTCATATGGTTCGAGCATGAACAAGCCACGCAATGAGTCAGCACTATCAGGATTCAATAACGCCCATGTCGCGATGTTCTTGCGTTCTTCAAAGTCGGGGTTGTCGAGAAAGTATGCGAGCGGCGTGGTGAGATCTGTCTCGAGCGGCACGAGTCGGTTCGAGACGACTATATCGCGAGCATTCAGCGGATCGTGCAGTTCTAGAACGCACTGGTGCGCACCGCCTTCGTGACCTTGCATTCTCGGTGCCACGCGCAGAAACGCCGTCACGGCAAAGCTCAATCCAGGAGGATAGAACTGCTCAGCAGGATCTTCGCCTTCGTGAGGATGCCGCACGGCGATCATGGGCACACCCAGTCCATACGAATGATGGCGCGATGACAAGTTTTCAATCTCGTAGTCCGAAACGAACTCTAACCGCTCGAAATCGTCTTCATGCCAATTGCCGTGCGCGACGACCGATATGTCAAACTGCTGGTTCCCCGTTCCGATCGTGTAAGTGCCACCGGGGCGAAGCTGCGTATCGCGATTTGCCAATCGCATCGCTCCTTCGAGCGCTGCGTTATACAAGTCGCTCGCGCCACGGAATTGTGGATCATACGGATTTCGGAATTGATCAAATCGCTCATCAAAAAGATACCAATAAGTATGGGCCACAGCCGCTCCGTACAACTCCATCGCCTGACCACGACGGCCCAACGCATCAGCTCGTTTAGCGTGTATGTAGGCAAGCTCGGCGAACGAATAGAGTTTGTCGGCGGAAGGATCGTTTTCGATCTCTGCCTGTAATCGAGCTAACACTTCTTCCGAGTCTGCTTTGGCGACGTCATACCGACGAAGAATCTCTTCGGTGCGTTGACTTGGTTGCGGCCCATTAAAGGACAGCAACTGCAACGGGCCTTGTAGCGGATTTCGGGGAACCTTCCGTAAGGTCAGGTACTTTTGCGAGGCACACCCGCCCAACGTACACAAACTCAGGGCGAAAACCGCGCAAACTAGTGTCACATGACGAGAACGTCCATCGCACCAAGCTGCTTGTGCGTCGCTTCGAGACATGGTGGAAGGTTCCGAACGGAGCGGTCGGCGCGGAGTTGGATGCGAAAACTCTCAATGCCGACTAAACTGAGAAGAGATTGGGCGAGCAGAGTATCGAGATGACTGAAACCGAGCAACCGCGTTTTTACGTTTCAACGCCGCGGGCTCTCGAGGCGTGCTAGCATTCCGTGCGTTGGATATAGCATGAGCTGTGCCCACCAACAAAAATTGTGGCCACTGCTCACACCACGACTAAACCGAAACAGAGAATTGATGCAACCAGAACAGCAACTCGCCCTTGTCGGCGGCAATGCTTTGATTCCGGAAGGTCCACCGCTGTGGCCGCTCCCCGATGAGTCGGTACAGGAAGCGTTAATAGCCGCGTTTTCCGACGGCAGTTGGGGGCGCTATCAGGGCCCACACATAGAGCGCCTCGAAGCACGGCTCGCGGAGTATCACGCGGTTCCCTTCGCCCTCACTTGTTGCAGCGGGACATTCGCCGTGGAATTGGCGCTTCGCGCTATTAAAGTAAATCCGGGCGACGAAGTTATCCTCGCGGGTTATGACTTCAGCGGGAACTTTCGCAGCATTGAATCAATCGGTGCAAGGCCAGTTCTCGTCGACATCGATCCATCGACTTCGTCACTGGATGCCGCGATCGTCGAGGACGCAATCGGCTTAACCACAAAAGCGATCGTAGTTTCGCATTTACACGGCGGGATCGCAGCAATGCGTTCGTTGCGCGAGATCGCTGATCGACGTGGCTTGCAGATCGTCGAAGACGCCTGCCAAACGCCGGGCGGAAACGTGGAGGGCCGAATGGCTGGGACTTGGGGAGACGTTGGCGTTCTCAGCTTCGGTGGAAGCAAGTTGCTCACTGCCGGACGTGGCGGGGCAATCGTGACTGCCGGAGAAGACATTCATCAGCGAGCGAAAGCGTATTGCGAGCAAGGTAATAATGCGTTTCCGCTTAGCGAACTTCAAGCCGCCGTTCTCCTACCACAGCTCGACTTGCTTGACGCGCGAAACGGCGTTCGGCGGCAGAACGCTGCGACTCTAATCGAATGTCTACGCGATTCCAGTGGGCTGTCAGCGATCAACACGATGCCGCCGGATAGCGCCGCGAGTTACTTCAAACTTGCTTGGCTATTCGACGAAAACGCCTGGCCGATAGACCGAGCGAGGTTTATCGCCGCGTTGCAAGCGGAGGGCGTCGCGATAGACATCGGATTTCGAGGCTTTACGAGGCGAGGACCACGTCGGTGTCGCCGTGCGGGAGATTTGACGCATTCGGCACGAGCAGCCGAAAGAACCGTACTACTTCACCACCCGGTTCTGCTCGAATCTCCAGCAACGATCGAGCGAGTTACGGAGACATTCAAAAAGGTACGTCGAGCGTTTAGTGAACCGAACGCGGAGTGATTTCCGGCGCAGCTTCAAACTCTGAGATCACCGTGACTGGATCTTCTACTGGCGCTTGCTCACTATCCGCGAACTGACGGCGAATCTTATCCAACTCACCTCGCATGATGTGAACATCGTCAGGAGCTTCGATTCCGATTTGAACTCGGTTGCCGGCGATGCGATTGATGCTGATCGTGATATTGTCATCAATGATCAGCTTTTGACCAACTTTTCTGCTGAGTACTAACATTTTTGTTTCCTCCCTGAACGTGTCGTAGATCGTTCGGATAGTGATTCGGGCAGTACGACTCGGCTTCTCTGCCGATGGTTCGCTGGCTGCTACAGTGATATTGTGCTCTTTCGGCAAGCAAACACCGTGCCGAGGCCTTTCAGCGAAGTGAAACCAATGTTTTACGAAGAAATACCTGATGCGTTCGCCGACCGAGGTGTGTTGCTAGCTCCAATTCCGCTCAGCTACTTGTCGCAATTCGCATCTGGATCTTGGATTCGTGTATCATTTTTGACGACAGGCACTGCATGTTGTCAAACATGCCGCCAGCGAAAGCAGACATTGGAAAGGCTCCTATCGTGACACGAATCCTCGCCTTCTTTGGAATACTCGTCGGAGGAATTCTCTTGCTCAATTCACCGGTGCATGCGAATCCCTCCGCAGAACTTCTGGCACAAGCACAAGTCGCCGCTGCGAGCAGTGACAGCGCGACGGCTGTGCGTTTGGCCTCCGAAGCGATTCAGGCAGACGCCAAATTCGCCGCTGCGTACTACCTCCGCGGCCGCGAGCGGTTTCGGCTCGGACTTGTCGAGCAAAGTGTCGCCGATTTCGACCGTTACATCGAACTACAGCCTGCGACGGCTTCAAGACAGTGGGAACGTGGCATCTCTTGCTACTACGCAAAGCAGTTCGAAAAAGGTGCGAAGCAGTTCGAGCTGTATCAGACGTACCACGACAACGATGTCGAGAACTCCGTCTGGCGATACCTTTGCATGGTACCCCACGATGGTGTGAAGAAAGCCCGCTCGACAATCCTTCCGATCCGAGACGACCGCCGCGTTCCGATGATGCAAGTTTATGAGTTGTATCGCGGAAACCTGAAGCCTGACGAAGTCCTTGCCGCATGCAAACGAGATACTCCTGATGCCGAGACACTGGCCGGTCGATTGTTTTACGCCCATCTTTATCTCGGGCTGTATTACGAAGTCGCCGGCGAAGAGGCACTCGCCGAGAAATACATCTTGCTTGCTGCGGACAAGAAGTTGGCCGAAAATCCAGACATCAACAGCTACATGTGGGACGTGGCGCGAATCCACGCGGGTCTCATGAAGAAGCCACTCAAGCAAGAGAAGCCTGCCCGCTGAGAACTGCCCGATGAATAAACCAGTGCCCGAACTCATCGATCCCGCCCAGGTTACTGAACTCGCTAAGGGCGTCGTCCTGCGAGATCGATTTCCCTACTTAGCCACAATCGACAGTGACCAACCTCGCGTCCGGCCCGTGTCCCCAGTGCGAACGGATGGCTTCACGGTCTATGTCGCGAACCTCCGCTCGTACCACAAGACAGCCGAGATCGAAGCAAACCCAAAAGTCGAACTCTGCTATCTCGACGAAGGACACGATCAAGTGCGGATCACGGGCATCGCTGAAACCGTCATCGATCGCAGCGTGCTCCAAGAACTCTGGGACGCGAATCCCCTAATGCGACAGTATTTGGGATCGCTCGATAACCCCCAGCTAATCGTCTACCGGATCGTCCCATCGCAAGTCCGCTTCATGCGCGAATGGGCACTCGAATATCACGATGTGTCGTTGGAGTAAGCTCACGCGTTCGTTTAACTCGATCGACTAACGTATGCAGTACAGCACGCGGTCAGAGCGGATCAATAGCTCATTGCCACTGGGCGTGATCGATGAACGAAAGATCTCATCGTCTCCAACCGCCATTTGATTCACCGCGGTCACTTCGAGTTTCTTTCCAGGTTTCAACACAAATGCATCGCCCGCTTCGTTAGGAATGTAGATGAGCCCGTTCGCAGAGATCGGTGATGCGGAAAAGTTACCGTCGAGTCGAGTCTTGTCTAATTCCGTTCCAGTCGCCGCGTCGTAACAAGTTGCCAAACCGGGTCGCAAGCTGACCACAACAAGATAGTCGCCGACGACAATAGGGGAGGGGAGGTCGCGCCCCGCTTTGCGTGACGTCCGCCAAACTTCGTGCGTGGCGTTCACGATCCCGCTGCCTCCTGTTCGCATCGCGAACATATCTCCTGGGCGTCCACTCACGGCGATCAAAATATCTTCGTGACGAGTAACCGTTGGCGTTCCGCGGCCACGATCTCCTTTACAGAACCACAGTTGTTCGCCGGTTGCCGGATCGTACGCAGTAACGCCCTGCTCACCGTTCACAACGACCTCCGTTCGTTCCGGGCCGTCCACCAACAGTGGCGTCGACCAGCCTCTCAAACGATCGCGAGGCGTCTCCCAAGTCGTTTTGCCGGTTCGCTTGTCGAGACCGATAATCGAAGACTTGCCTTCCGCATCACAGTTTTGAATCACCAGATCGCCGAAGATGATCGGTGATGCAGCCGTTCCCCAAGGCCCTTTGAACAAGCCCAGATCACGAGACCAAAGCTTCTTGCCGGCCAAGTCATAAGCATGAATCCCGCCGCGTCCAAAGAACGCGATGAGGACTTCACCGTCAGTTGCACAAGTTGCTGACGCGAACATGTTCATAGGATGTGTTCGCTCGGGCTCGCCGGTCCAAGCATTGTCCTGCCACAGCAATTCGCCAGTCGCCCGATCGAGTCCCATGACGATGCGGGTGCCCCCGGCATCGTCGGCGGCAGTAAGAAAGATTTTGTCTTCCCAAACCACGGGTGACGATTGACCTTGCCCTGGCAGTTGGACCATCCAACGAACATTGGAGTCGTTCCACTTCACGGGCAAATCAATCGCTTGGCTTGCTCCCGTTCCGAACGGCCCTCTCCAACCGGGCCAATTCGTCTCGCCGCGCAACGAACAGAAACTTCCTAGTGAAAGGACCATAACGGAGACGATGAAGCGGAGCGTGCGACAATGCATGAGCGACATCCTGGTTAAGCGGTGGGAAGATATTGGCGGGCTACGGTAACTTCGCCGGGGAAGCAGTGGACGTCAGTTGCACTAACGAGTTCAAACTCCCGGAACGAAATCCTTCTATGTCGATTGTAACGAACTTGAAACCGAATTGCCGCAATTGTTCGGCAAGCTGAGAGCGAATTTCGTCTGGAATAAGCTTGGCGATTTCGTCGGCAGGCACTTCGATTCTTGCTAAGTCACCTCGATGATACCGCACACGTACGTTGCGAAATCCTTGCTCGCGCAACAGTCGTTCTGATCGATCGATCATTCGAAGGCGCTCCGGCGTCACTTCTTCCTCGTACGCAACTCGGCTCGAAAGGCACGGTGTTGCCGGCTTGTCCCACACCGGCAGCCTCCAATGCTCCGCTAGCGCTCGGACGTCGTTTTTCGTAAAGCCGCATTCGGCAAGCGGGCTGCGGACATCATGTTCGGTAGCAGCCTTCATTCCGGGGCGATAGTCACTCGCATCATCGACGTTCGCGCCGTTGAGTACGACATTGACGCCTAGCCGTTCCGTCAGCCCGTCCAACTGTCCATAGAGTTCCGTCTTGCAATGATAACACCGGTCTGGAGCATTCTGAGTGTACCTTGGTTCGGCAAACTCGTCCGTCGAAATAATGATATGCCGGATGCCGATTTGTGCTGCCAATGATTCGGCCTCCTCCAATTCTCCTGAGGCTAAACTCGCACTCGTCCCCGTCACGGCGACCGCGTTTTCGCCTAGGGCCAACTGCGCGGCGTTCGCAACGACGGTGCTGTCCACCCCCGCCGAAAACGCGACGGCGGCACTCCCGAACGAGCGAATAAGTTCCAACAACTGCTCCCGCTTTATGGCAACTGGCGACATTGAAACTCTTAACCGCCCAAAAGGAAAAAGGTGTGTTCCGTTGTTTTTGTAAGTAGCAAGAACTCATCCAACATATTGCATTGGACGGCCTCAGGGAAGTTGACTGCAAATGGCATCCGCGTCTTATCTTCTCGTTCTGCGGCAGCCAAGCCCGAAGTGGGAGTATCACATTATGATAGGATAGGCAGGCGATGGCGACTTACAAGTTCGAGACAGCAAACATGCCACAGGAGCCCCTCGACCATGAGTTCTCGTCAAACAATCCACTGGCGCAACACGCTCACCTTAGACGCATCGAGAAAGGTCGTTGCTGGCGACGTGCAGGCATTACGGCGGGCCATTGCTCGCGGTGCGGACTTACGAGTCTATTCCGAGTTCCGACACAATGAGCATATCGACACCAGTTCGAATAACGACGATCTTATCCAGGAAACGATGGACATGCGGGCGACGTATCTCGTCGACGAGTGTTGGTGCGCTGGGGCCACCACGTTACGCCAGCCGGTTGCGTTGCCAAGCGGTTTTGGGCCACGGCCTTCGCTATCGCTGTTTCTTTACAACGAGGATGGTAGCCAGGCGATTGCTCGACCGTTTCTCGACGGAGTTCCGGCTGCAGATAACCTAGGTCCCTCTCGGTCGAGCGATCACAGCGATATGCCAAAGTATCATGAACAGAATCGATGGGACGATCAGACCAATGCTCCATCGAGTAACTTCATTTACGACTTCGATACGTTACGCTACTTCGTGCGCGACGACTGGCAATTGGCGTTGTACCATTCCAGTTCCGGTGAGGTCCTTGCCGGCTCGCACGATCTCCTAGCTCAAGCCTTCTCCCAGGGCGTCGAATGGAAGATTTCCGTCAAGGGACTGTGCGCCGATCTGGCCGAACCGGAGACAGACGCTTTGCCGCACGAGGTGTTCATCCAAGCTGGTTCGTGTTACTTGTATACTGGCGAGCGTTTGATGATCGCCGCCTCACATCCTCTACTCCGAGTTCGCCCAGCAGTCCCGCTGCGATACGCATCTGGCAATTGGGATTACGCTTGGCTCGTTGCTCGCAGCGACGGTCGTGTCTCGCGACTTGTCTATGATCCGTATACCCTGCAGCCGACAGAATCTTCAGGAAAGTACGAAGTCAAATGGTTCTATCGCTAAACTCGCAGAGTTCTCGATCACTCACTGGTATGTCGATCGTTCTTCGGATGGGGCTGATGGGCTGGTTGATCGCTGCTAGTCTGACGGATGCCGTTCGCGCGACCGAGCCTCCGGTCGAGTTTCAAGTCGAGCTCGATGTCGCTCTCCAGGAACTGAGTCCCGACTATTGCTGGTTTCATCCTCGCGTTGCCTCGGTGCCTGAATTGGGAACGGACGGTAATCCTCTTGTCGTACTCACGCTTCAAAAGCACCTCGGGGCGAGCGACCACTACTCTGGCCTGTACTACATGACCTCCAAAGACCTCGGACAAACCTGGACGAAACCCGTACTGCCGAAGCAACTCGAGTGGCGACAAGGAGAAGATCTTGAAACGGTTGGGGTCTGCGATGTGACTCCTGGCTGGCACGCAAGAAGCGAACGCATTCTCGCCATCGGGACTCAGCTTCGTTACAACGAGGCGGGGGTTCAGTTAATGGACAAGTCGAGATCGTATGACGCCGCCTATTCCGTCTACGATCCGAAGACCGACGCGTGGACATCATGGAGGATGCTCGGCATGCCGATGGGAAACGACGGCCAGTTTCATCATATTGCACCCGGCTGCGTTCAGTGGCTTGTTCAAGACGACGGCTCGATACTACTCCCGCTCTATTATCAGGGCCCAGACGGAGGTTCTTATTCGGTAACGGTCGTTCACGCGTCCTTCGACGGTACGACGATGAAGTATATGAGGCACGGCGATGAGTTGCGTCTGAACGAAGTCCGTGGCCTGGTTGAACCTTCGCTAACTCGATTTGAAGGGAAGTATTACCTCACGTTGAGAAACGACGTTCGTGGCTACGTCACTTCCAGTGATGACGGATTGCATTTCGAAGCGATCAAGCCATGGACGTTCGATGATGGCAGCGAATTGGGAAGCTATAACACACAACAGCATTGGGTCACGCACAGTGACGGCCTCTTCCTCTCGTACACCAGACGCGGTGCCAATAACGACCATATCGTTCGCAACCGAGCTCCGCTTTTTGTCGCCCGCGTCGATGTAGAGCAAATGACGGTTTTGCGAGCCACGGAAAAAGTACTGATACCGGAGCGTGGAGTGATGTTGGGAAACTTCGGAGTCGCCACAGTCAACCGGCATGAATCGTGGGTGACCGACTCCGAGTTTATTACCGATGGCAAGTCGCATCAGCGTGGCGCCGACGGCAGCACATTTATCGCCAGGCTTAAATGGAGCCAGCCGAACCATCGGGCTAAGTAGCGCAACGCATGGCAATGTATGAGCGATCGATGGGCAGCGGTTTCTCAGGACGTTTCGCGGTCGGCTCAGGGTAGTCCGCCGTGCCATCGTTATTACTCTTTGCGTTGGTTCCCGGCAAAGATGAATGGTTGCTGCCCAGTGATACTTGCGGTGGTGATCGTAGGGCACCAGTACTTTTCAACATGAGTAATGATGGCGTCGAGACCCGCGAAGTGCTTTCCAGGGTCACGATGATAGGAATCGGTAAGGTCGCGACAGAGTACAACGTTCTTTCCGAGGTACGCCATTTGACGAATCCCGAACGGGCGGCCTAGGACGCAGCGGTTTGTATGCACTCCCATCACGATGACGTTGTCGATGCTTCGCTGTTCAACCAGATTATAGATCTCCTGGCCATCGTCGCTGACCGCGTCCTCGTCGTGGATTTTCAGGGCCACGATTTGGCTGGTCCAAACGCGCTTGTCGGGACCACACGGTTCCGCCAAATCGCAGGAACAGCCCGCTCGCTCGAATTTTTCGGCTAGCTGCCCTTCTCGTTCAGGGTTGAAGTAGTTCCATTGGAACTTGACGTCCGTTTTGACCTCAGGGGCGGACTGCGCCCGCGTGCGAGCCGCCGTTCCTTGGTAAGTCTCCATGCAGCCACTCGGAGCGTGGACGATCAGCACTCCTTTGCGCCGAGCTGCTTCAAGCACTTCATTCATGCTGGGGGCCATCTCGACGACTCGTTCCGCAGCGGACTTACAATGGTGGTCGTTCCACATGTCCACCACAATGATGGCCGTCTGCTCTGGTTCCCAGGTGACCTCTTGACTGACGACACGAAACCCTTGCCGGTCGTCTGCAACACGTTTTCGTTGTTGCAAGATCCAACTGTCATCAGACTTCGCCGCTACTCCGCTCAACAGAATTGCCGTAAGACAACCAAACACGGGAACAAGACGCAAAATCATAGTTGTCTCCCAGAGCGATCTCGCCAAAACTCACGCGATGCTGCGATTATAGCAACGTGAACGACCGTTCGGCTATTCGGCGGTCGGGCGTTTTGCTCGCTGATCTCCCGATGACCTACGATCGTCGGGGCGATTACCCGGCGCACCATCGCGGGAAAATCGCTGAAAGCGTGCAGCGAGTTCCTGCAACTCCTTCTTGTCGATGACGCCATCGCCGTTGGTATCCATGCGATCCCATCGCTGCAGCATTTGCGCTGGAACCTCCGACTTGGAAACCTTACCGTCGCCGTTAGCGTCCATTCGTACCAGCATCTCTGCCGGATTGGGCCGCCGGCCGCCACCTGATCTACCGAAACCGCGAGGTGGTCCAGCGAATCGTCCGCCACGTTCACGAGCCGGCGACGCGGACGAGTTTTCGGAATCCGCTGATTGAGTTGTCTGGGCCTCGATCGCATCAATCAACTCACGAAATGAAACGACGCCATCTTTATCGGCATCCGAGTCGACAGGTGCGTTCTTGACGCGAGTCCACTCGCTCTTGTTAAGCTTGCCGTCCTCGTTTGCGTCGTGTTCACGAAGAATTCTGACGGCAGCCTTCAAACTTCTGCTTCGCCTCACGGCGTCTTCACCGGTGGAACTAGAACGCGCTGTCGACTCGCCGCTGGGTCGTCCGGCGAAGCCGCTGGGAGAACGGCCACCGCCACGCCGTGAACCGCCATCACGATCGCGTTGGAGTGTGACCAGATAATGCTGCGTGACCGGCTTACAGAATGTCTCCGCATCATCGCAAGCAAAGTACTTGACCGTCAATTTGATCGGATCTTTCGATTCTCCGGACAACTCGACGAGGAACTCGCGTGGATCGGCATCCGCCTTCTCTCCGACCGTGGGACCATTACCCTTGAGCGGCGTAATTTCTACTCCCGTTGGCGCGTTGATTTCGTAAGCGACAGGAGCGACTTGATTGTTCCAATGAACTTCATACAGCGGATCAAGGAAGAAACCGAGGTAGAGTTTTCCTTCGCCCACTTTGAAATACTGCGAATCAACTTCTGCACGCAGCTTCACGTACAGCGGCTCTGCGCGAGGGAGATCGCCAGCCACTGCCAACGGAGACAAGGACAAACCCGTTGACGGTCGCACTTCGATCGGCGTCATCCCTCCTGGCAGTTGCAGCCGCGCGACGATACCTTTTGGCGCCGTCTTCGGCGCTTCAAGCCGCTTCATCCCGACGTCCTCAATCGAGGTTGGATTCTCGACCTCTCCGACAAGCTCCTCGAGATCGGCCCGCAACTCGTCGGGGCGACTCCAACGACGGGCTTGAATCACTTTGCCGTCAGGGCCAATGACGAACTCGGAATTCGGCGCATCGCCCAAAGCGTGCTTCGCGTCGTTGGTCATCGTGTCGCAAAGCCAAGTGAATCGCGAGCCAATCTTCTGTTTCGCTTCCGCAACATGCATCAACCGCTCCTGAAGCGTGAACGGAGGGATGTACCCGTTCGTTTCCGGATGAGCGAGGGCTTTGTAGATGTAATAGAATTGGACACCCTTTGCTGAGAAATCTCGTTGGACTGTCTCCAAACTGGGGACATTTCGCAGGAAGGGCGGTCAGGTCAAACAGCCGAATACCAACACGGAATACTGCCCGCGGAGACTGGTCGTCGAAATCTCTTCGCCGCTATCGTCGTACAGCGTGATGTCTGGCAGTGTCGTCCCAATCTTAGGCAGGTTTCCGCCTGCTCCGCGGCTGGCCCCAGGACCACCACGAGAATTTCCCCTTGGTTGAGCAATCGCGTTGCTGGCGAGAACGGTCGAAATTCCAACGACTAGTGTTAATCCGATCCGCAACACGTGAAGTCTCCTGCTTTTTTGGTGCCTTGCTCCAACGTAGTTATTCAACACCGCGAGGGAACGACGGTTTCGCGACGATGAGTTATTTGACGCGAAAAACTAACCAGCTATCCGAGATCCGTCACTGGCTTGCCTTCACTGAGCCGATGCCGCAAGCCCTGCATTTCATCGATGTACTTTTCGGTGTGGTCAATGCCTAGGTGATGCAGAATCGTCGCCGTTAGGTCGGCGGGCGTGACCGGTTTGTCCTTCACGAACGCCGCGTGTTGATTCGTGGCTCCGTAAACCTGTCCGCCGCGAACGCCTCCACCGGCCAGCAACGCCGTAAAAGCGCTCGGCCAGTGATCGCGTCCGGACTTCTTCGTGTTGGAACTCTGCGAAAACTGACCCATGTGAGGTGTACGACCAAACTCCCCAATCGCTACGACCAGAGTCGTCTCGAGCAGCCCCCGATCGTGCAAGTCTTCGATAAAGGCCGAATACGCCTGATCGAAAATCGGACAGAGCAAATCCTTCAACTTGGAAAAATTGCTGTGATGTGTGTCCCAACACGTGTTCACTCCGTCGATCTTCGTTTCGTCTTCCCAATTCACCGTTACCAACGAGACGCCAGCCTCGACCATTCGCCTCGCCATCAGCAGGCTCTGTCCGACCATCGTCTTGCCGTACCGCTGCCGCACTCCTTCCTTCTCGCGTTCCAGATCCAACAACTCGCCGGCGCGATTCTGCAGGAGTTCGTAGGCTCGATCGTGATGCTGCCGATAGTCGTCGATGGCTTCGGCGGAAAGTGCGCGCGGCCCGGTCGTCGTCTGAAGATGGGTGAGCAAGTCGCGACGACGACGAAGCCGTTCGATGGGAACGGTTTCCTGGAGGTGGAAGCCCTCGGTATGAAAGTCGAGATTCTCGGAGTCACCCTGAATCAGCATCGCGTTATGTCGTTCACCCATTCGCGCGCCGCTTTGCCCGGCAATCCTCCGCGATTGACCAGTGAACTGCAGATACCACGGCAACACAACAGACGGAGGCAAACTTCCGCGCGACGATCCATAACGCATTGTCATCGCGCTCAACGACGGCCAGTCCTGCTCGCTGGCTTGGTCAGTCGTTGGCGCGCCGAAATACTCACGGCCGCTGAAAACCTCGCTACATGCTGGGCCGTGCACATTCATATTGTGTGTCATCGACCGCAACAAACATACTTTGTCCATCTGCGAGGCCAACCGCGGCAAGTGTTCGCAAATCTGAATTCCAGGCACACGAGTCGCGACCGGTTGGAAGTCACCGCGGATCTCAACTGGCGCCGCGGGCTTCATGTCCCACAAGTCAATTTGGCTCGGCCCGCCAAACAAAAACAGGAAGACGCACGAGTTGTGCCGATGCTTGGCAGAGGGATCCGACGCCGCAGCCCGCAGCAACTCCAAGTGCGAAGCCGTCAGGCCCAATAAGCTCAGTCCGCCAGCGCGCAGTACCTCGCGGCGTGTTTGCTGCCCTCGCTGTTGTAAACGTAATGAAAGCATCGCATCCTGCAATGAGGTTTTGTTTCGCCGGAGCGTGACGAATACCATTGTTCAGCGTAATGTCTGACGACGTCTTCGTCGACTTCGATCCTCTAGGTTTCGCGGGGTTGGTGATCGTGGAGTGCAAACGCCCTTTACGGCGGGGTGTGTAACAAAGGTGCTTTTGGCGGATCTGACGGAGTTTCTTCTCAGCCTTCGTCGAACTCGCCAAAAGTTCTAAGTTCGATCGTTTCGGCGATTCTCCGTGGTCTTTTCGACTTGCGATGTCGGCCCTTTGATGCAACCTAGGAGTTGTGATCGCTCGACCTTTCAATGAAACTCGGGGTAGGAGCATTTTTCGTTCGTCACCACGCATATGAGCCGTTTCACCATGATCTGCATCCTGCGAACTACCATTGCCTGCCTCGTTGTCACTTGCACGGTTGCTGCCGTCGCGGCTGAACCGCGAGAGGACCACTTTCGTCAACTCGACGATGTTTGGCCAACGCCGAACGACATTCGCCGGCCATCGGGAGCTCCCGGCAAGGATTACTGGCAACAGAAGGTCGATTACGATATCCGGGTTGAGATCGATGACGAGCGACAAATCTTGACCGGTTCCGAGACAATCACGTATCACAACAACTCTCCCGACGAACTGACCATTTTGTGGATTCAGTTGGATCAAAACCGTTACGGACTCGATTCGGATGACTGGTTGTCAACGACAGCGCCCGATCTGAAGCGTCTTTCGTACAATGGGCTGCGAACGATTCTCTATCGCGAGCAGTTTGACGGCGGATTCAAGGTTACGAACGTGCGCGACCAGAAGGGGGGTGAGTTGGAGTACGGTGTTGTACGCACCATGATGCGTTTACATCTGCCGAAGCCGCTCAAGGCGGGAAAGAAGACAACGTTCTCAATCGATTGGAGGTTCAAGATCCCAGACGGAAAAGCGATGCGAGTCCGCGGGGGGTTCGAGTTCTTTGAGAGGGACGGCAACTACGTTTACAACATCGCCCAATGGTACCCGCGTCTGTGCGCGTACACCGACTATCGCGGCTGGCAGAACCGGCAAACGCTTGGTGCAGAGTTCGCACTTGAATTCGGTGACTTTAACGTCTGCATCACCGTACCTAACGATCACATCGTTGCGTCGACAGGCGAGTTGCAGAACGCGGACGAGGTTCTGTCGAAAGAGCAACGCGCGCGACTCGCGAAAGCGACGAAGTCAGATACTCCCGTCTATATCGTGACCGAGGAAGAGGCGACCAAGAACGAATCATCGAAGCCAGCCGGAAAGAAGACGTGGAAGTTCACAGCCTCGAAGGTGAGGGACTTCGCGTTCGCCTCGTCACGAAAATTCTTATGGGACGCGCAAGGCGTCGAACTGGGAGGCAAACAGGTGATGGCGATGTCGTTTTGGCCGAAGGAAGGCCAGCCGTTGTGGGGCCAGTACTCGACCGCGGCCGTGGCTCACACGATCCGCGCTTATTCGCGTTTCACGTTCGACTACCCCTACCCCGTGATCATTTCGGTGAACGGGCCAATTCCCGGGATGGAATACCCGATGATCACGTTTCAAGATCCGCGGCCGGAAGAAGACGGGACGTACACCGAGCGGACCAAGCACGCATTGATCAGCGTTGTGATTCACGAAGTCGGCCACAGTTGGTTCCCGATGATTGTGAATTCCGACGAGCGCCGTTGGCGTTGGATGGATGAAGGGCTGAATTCTTTCGTTCAGTTCCTCGCCGAGCAAGAGTGGGAAGATTCGTATCCGAGCCGCCCGATCCGAGCGGACAGCAAGAAGCTAATGCAAGCCTACCTGCAACGAACCGACATTCGGCCCATTATGTCCGCGGCCGACAATCTGATCTCAGGCGGGCACAACGCTTATGGAAAGCCAACGCTCGCGCTGACGATCTTGCGCGAGTCGGTTCTGGGGCGAAAGCAATTTGATTTCGCGTTTAAGGAATACGCTAATCGCTGGAAGTTCAAACGACCAACTCCGTTCGACTTCTTCCGCACCATCGAGGAATCGTCAGGGCATGATCTTGATTGGTTCTGGCGTGGCTGGTTCTATTCGACGGATCACGTTGACGTCTCGATCGAACGAGTCCGCCGCTTCCGACTCGACACTCGCAATCCCGAAGTGGAAAAGCAACACGAACGTGAAAAACGTGAACTGGCGACGCCTTCGCTGACCGAACAACGCAATCAAGCTATCCTGAAGCGTGTCGATCAGTCGCAGGAACTGAACGACTTTTATACCGACTTCGATGACCTGGCGGTGCTACCGACCGAGCTAGACAGCTACCGCAGCTTAGTTGAGGGCCTGACACCAAAAGAGCGCGAGTTGTTGCAAACGAAGGGCAACTTTTATGTCGTCGACCTTAAGAATGTAGGCGGAGTTGTGATGCCACTCGTGCTCGAGATTAAGTACACGGACGATACGAAACGCACGATTCGAATGCCCGCTGCGATCTGGCGGCTGAACGGCGAGAACATCTCGAAGTTAATCTTCACGCAGAAAGAAATCGCCAGCATTGCGGTTGACCCGCAGGATGAGATGGCTGACGGAGACCGCCACAACAACCGCTTCCCTAGGCTGCCGATTGAGGAGTCGTTTCAATTACAGAAAACAAAGAAATCGAAGAACGCCATGCAGCAACTGAAGAAACAAGAAACGAAGAAGAAAGAGTAACTTGTTTACTGCGAAAGAGTCGAAAGCCTACCCGGCGGCTTTATGCTTTCGATACTTTGGGGCGGCAGAAGAAGGGTGCTTCGACAGAGCGTATGACTCCTAGAAACAAGGCACCCGGTTTCTGGGAAGCGTCGCGCTGGCGAACGGAGGCACAGTTCCAAAAGGCAATTCGATCACGGTTTATGCCAAGAGGCGCCGGCCGGATTCGAACCGGCGAATAACGGATTTGCAATCCGCCCCCTTAAACCACTTGGGCACGGCGCCAGAAGTGGTCAAGTTAAGGAATCAACTCAGTAGGGTCAAGAGGAATAGGTAAGGTGATGGGTTCGCCAGAATTGTGGTGATTGCGGGTGATTGGCACGATCAGGAGACATGCTCGTGCGGGTCTTCTACGAGCCAAACGACGCACACTTTGCCCAGTCATGACATGCCGACGTGATCGTGTCGGAATGAAGAAACGACCTGAACCGATTCGATGCGTAGTAGCAGCGAGACGTGTTTTCGAGACAGCGAGATTTGTCCGGTTGGACCTGATTATCCTTCGACCCATTAAAGTTCGTCGTCGGTTCGTTGGAGCATCCGTCAGTAACTCGCCTAAACATCTATCAGTCGTGGTCGGAAAGGAAGCCTGGATGAGAATGTTTCAGGAAATCAAACAACGATGGACTTCGCACACAAGCCTGCCAGAGATCGCCGGCGAGGTTGCTGATCAATGCCTCGAAGCAGTCTGGCAACGCGTTCAGCATCAAGTCTCAACGCTCTCCACAGCCGAAGCACGCGGATACATACGCGCCCGCGGCGTCGCTGTCGTCCAGCCTCGCTTGGCGTCTGCGTCAACCGAGCATGACGTTCTCGAGCAGTTGCGTCCGCAGTTGTACTTTTTGACCGTTGAAGCGGTAATCGGGCGAGTTCAAGACCGGCTTCGCGAGCACGCACGGGACAGCCGATGGCGTCACGCTGCCTAGACCAATTGTGGGCTGGCTAGAATGACTTCATAAAATCCAGCAAGATTCTGCGAACAAAACGCAGCCACACCGCGTCTAAGATCTCGAAGGGCGGTCAATCGTGGCCGTCGGGATCACAGCGGCAAGAGGGATCGCCGCCATGTCAACCGCAAGGAACGTCGCACGTCCGTCGAGACTGCGTTGCGGGTGCATTGGAATGGAGATCGTACGATGCCTCAGGGCAAGTCTGCTGGCCGAAAACTCGTCTTAGTTGATCACGCTGGGTTGGGACGCGTTCATATCGACATGGAATCGTTCTTCGAGTTCAGTTTCTGGATGGCAGAGGAACTCGAGGATCTCGTCGCCAAATGGGCGCCAGTTGCAGCACCCGACGCGTCACGCGACAAAAACCGTCCCTCGGACTTAAGCCGCAGCTGAACGAAGCTAGTTGTCGTTTAGTCGGCAACTTGGCGATCGATTCTATTCTCTGCTTCGGCTTGTTCCAGCAAAGCTGCTCGTAGCTTTGCGAAGACGCCATTCCAGTCGCCAGCCGTTGATTGGCGAAACAGACGCATCGTCGAATACCAGGGCGAATCTCCTCTTCGATGCATCCATCGCCAGTCCGCTGCGTGATCAAGCGCCAGCCAGACAGGGACACCAAGAGCGCCCGCCAAATGGGCGACCGCCGTATCGCAGCTGACTACGAGGTCGAGATTCTTGATGATTGCGGCTGTGTCCATGAACGGACCAGCATCTCGATCGAGCAACTCTGAGAAGTTGACAATCCGATCGTCCGTGGATTCTTCATCCGGCGATAGGCCGCTTTGATACTGTAGGCTGATCAAAGTGATACCAGCAACTTCGGACAATTCTTGGAAATGTTCGATCGGTATCGAACGTGCATCGTCGCGACGGTGTTCGGGATTTCCCCGCCAGCTTACTCCGACCGTGAAGCTCTTGTGCTTGGCCAGACGCGTTTGCCAATCGGCGACAAGTTCAGCGTCGGCGGTGAGGTACGGCCCATTCGCAGGAATCTCGTCGAGCGTTGTTGTGAAAACGTGTGGCAGGCTGAGCAACGGGGCGTGCAAATCGAACGCCGGCATCTCGTTACCGAGAGGTACGAAGACGTCTATGCTGTCGATGTGTTCGAGGAGTCGCTGCAGTCGAGAGTCAGCTGCGAACAGCACACGAGCGCCAGCGGCCTTGACCAGCGGGAGGTAACGCACAAACTGAATCGTGTCGCCAAGTCCCTGTTCAGCGTGGATCAGAATAGTTCGGCCTTGCAACGGCTCACCCATCCAGCGTGGAACTTGCAAATCGCGGTCTTGGAGTAACTTTGTCCGCCAACGCCACTCGTATTCGCGCCAACCTTTCTCGAACTCACCGCGACGTAACAGGGCAAGCCCTCGCGCAAAACGAGCTTCGGAATTATCGGGATTCAGTCGAATCGCTTCGTCATAGCTTGCCATAGCGGCTTCGAAACGATGCGTGTCTTCCAAGACGTTGGCTAGCCCCACGTGTGCCTCCACCAAATCCCCGTCCAAGTCGATGGCCTGCCGAAACGCCGCTTCTGCTGGCGTGAACTCCTGAACATCGCGACGGGCAGTCCCAAGGTTGCAGTGCGCGGCAGCGTAATCCGAGTTCAACGAAAGTGCTTGTTCGTAACAGGCAATCGATTCCTCAAGCCTGCCGCTATGTTGCAACGCTACGCCAAGATTGTTGTGAACCTCAGGCTCTTCCGGCAGCAGCTCGCGGAGAGACTCGTATCGCTCGATGGCTTCGGTATAGGCTTCTTGATCGACCAGCGCATCGGCAAGATTGGCAAGGGCGTCGGTGTAATCGGGATGGAGATCGATTGCTGTTCGAAAGAGCATAATCGCGGCGTTTGCGTCACCTTGCTCGTGTGCAACCGCGCCAAGGTTGTTGCGGATCTCCGCCGAGTCGGGTAACAGTTTCAACGCGATCGCATAGTCACGACGAGCCTGTTCGAGTTGCCCTCGGACGAATCGAACCGCTCCTAGATTTGCGTAAGCGCGACCGTAGTTTGGATCAATTCGCAACGCGGTCTCATAGCAGGCGACGGCTTTATCCAACTGCCGTCGTGTCTGCCAGGCGTTTCCAAGGTTGTAATAGGCGGCTGCCAGTTGTGGGTTAATCGCGATCGCGCGCTCGTGACAGGAAATGGCCTCGGCGATTTGGCCTTGATCATAAAGACACGCTCCGAGATTGTTGAGTGTTTGTTCGCGATTCGGTTCGAGCTGGATTGCGTGCCGATAGCACGCTGTTGCGTCTGCGAACTCGCCGAGTTTTCGATACGCGGTCCCCAACAGATCATGAAACTCAGCAATTTCCGGCTCGATCTCGATGGCTTTCTGTAGAACGCTAACAGCGGATAAGGCATCATCGCTGTGCAACGCTATCAAGGCTCTTAAACGAAGAGCCGCCGCGGTTTTGGGGGCGGTATCGAGCACAGTGCAGCAAATCTCGTTTGCAGCAATGTGATCGCCCGATTCGTAAAGTTGATGGGCGCGGTCGAGAGCGTCGGCGGTGGGAAGCACTGGTGAGCAATCCGGCAAGGTTCAACGACATGCGCCACCAACTGATGAGAGAAGAAGCCAATGGCCGCTTTTCGAGTCAGTCGCCGCGCGAATACACAGGAGTCGCCGGAGAATTGCCCCAAACGCGACGCGATTGGGACGATTCCCGACTTCGTTGCCTTGCTGTTCGCCTTATTCGACGAATCAGGGGACATCTTAGATTCGATCTAAGGGCTTTTTCACTATTTTCTCTCGACCAGACGGCTTATGCCGGTAAGGCGGAGTCTGCCGCTAGCCGTCCCGATAGAGATTCGTCGTTGTGTGGTCCGATGCAAGCGTTTCGCTGCAACATATTGACAGTTCATCGCTTAGCACGACACCGTTTCGCGACAATGCGATTTTTTTTGCGCGGATTGGTCGTTCTAGAGGCTCTAAGTCGTTCTCGATCACGTGCGGGCGAATGAATGTACGAATCATCACCAAGCAGTGCTAACGGTGTCGCCTATCCTCGCGCCAAGTTGTATGGCCGCGTTGCCGTTCACCGTTGCCAGTTCCAAACATCCCTGCGAACCAATCAAGGCGATCAGAGTTCCGGGTGGATGTTGGGCATACGCTTCGCGAACTCCGGCGATCTGCCGTTTGTTACAAGAGATGATGAAGCCCGCTTCGGGAATCTGATCGATATGGGCTAGATCGATATTCGTAAGCAAGTTTCCGAAGCCATCGATGCCGACAATTTGGCCAATCAAGCGTCGGCCTTCGATGCTTGGTGCCGGCAAGTCAAGCAACACGACATCTGTCGCGGGAGGTCCCAACTCGTCAAGTCCGACACCAAGACTTAAGTGAGCCGCGACAGGAGCCATGATGTCGCGACCGTGAAATGTATTGCTGACCTCCGCCCGCCAATAATTTTTGTTTTGTAATTCGATGAACTCGTGGCTTGAACTCGCTTTGATGCTATGGCTAAGCAAGCCATTGTTCGGCAAGACGAACAGCCGATCATCGCACCGGGCTGCAATCATACTGCGATCAGTTCCAACGCCAGGATCGACGACGGCGACGTGAATCGTTCCAACCGGAAACGCCCGCCACATTTCGCCAAGTGCCATGGAGCCTCGCAAGACATCCTGCGGAGGAACTTCGTGCGTGACGTCGAAGATCATGGTAGCAGGATTGATCGACAGGATGATGCCCTTCATTTGTGCGACATACGTGTCGCGCGAGCCGAAATCTGTGGTCAACGTTATGATCGAATTTGCCATCGTGGGGGCCGTGGTGCGAGCCCGTCGTTCACATGCCTTCGACGATCTTGAGGCACATGTCTTTGAATTGACCAGGGTTCACGTTGGGGTTCCGCTTCTTCGCTTGTCCAATCAGCGATCCGACTGCCTTCGTCTTGCCTGCCTTCAAGTCTTCGACGACCTTCGGATTGGCTTCGAGCAATTCGCGACACAGGCCTTCCGCTTCGGATTCATCGACTTTCTCGATGCCAAGCGCCGCCATCGCGTCGCCGGCGGACATACCTGAGCGAACCATTTCGTCAAACACATCTTTGGCGCGTGTATTGTCGACGTCGCCCGCTTGAATCGACTTCAACAACTCGGCCAGCGCCGTAGCTGAAATCGAGAACTCACTGATTGATGTTTCCTGTTCGTTTAATGTTCGAAGCACGTCCTGTTGCACCCAGTTACTGGCTCGTCGCCCATCTCTGGTCGACGTCGCAAGCTCTTCGTAGTAAGCCACCAACTCGCGTCCTTGATTCACGATGACGTCGGAGTCATAAGGGTCGATCCCATGAGTCGTCTCGAGTCGTGTTCGCATGGCCGCCGGAAGCTCGCCGAGCTCTGCTCGAACTTGTTCGACTTCATCTGGCTTGACGATCACGGGCAACAAGTCCGGGTCGGGAAAGTAGCGATAGTCGCTCGATTCCTCTTTTTCACGTTGCTTCACTGTCACTTGGCGACCGTCATCCCAGCCGCGAGTCGTTTTGTGGCCGCCTGGGCTGTCACCAAGCTTGATTTTGTTCTCACACCAGACTTCGTACTGCCGTTCGGCCTCGTACGCCATTGCTCGTTCGACGGCGCGGAAGCTGTTCATATTCTTCACTTCGGCGATCGGCGTTGCGACTTGGCCCTCTGGCGTATTGATGTGCAAGTTAAGGTTGCCATCGACTCGCAAGCTTCCTTCTTGCATGTTGCAGTCCGAGACGCCGAGATAAGTGAGCAGCAATCGCAGTTCGGTGAGATAGGCCTTCGCCTCTTGAGGCGAGCGGAGATCGGGCTCGCTGACGATTTCCAATAGCGGCGTGCCGGTTCGATTCAGATCGATGCGACTGTCGCTCTTGCCCGCTGCTTCGTCGTGCATACTCTTTCCGGCGTCATCTTCGAGATGAGCACGCGTGATTCGAACGCGTTTTGGCTCGAAGCCGCCCTTCGGATCGCTAATGTCCAGCCAACCGTTCTGGGACATCGGCAAATCGAATTGGCTGATCTGATAGCCCTTGGGCAAGTCCGGATAGAAGTAATTCTTACGATCCCATTTAGTAAACTTCGGAATGTCCAAGTTCAGCGCGACCGCTGTCTTCAGTCCTAACTCGAAAGCTCGACGATTCATCACCGGTAATGCACCGGGCATTCCAATGCAAACCGGACATGTCTGAGTATTAGGAGCTTGACCGAACATGGTACTACAGCGACAGAACAGCTTCGATTGTGTCTGAAGCTGTACATGGACTTCCAGTCCAATGATGATTTCGTACGGTTTGTCGCTCATGGCTCGTAGCTGGATTTGGAAAAAATCAGCAGTTGTAGGTTGTTCCTCTGAACTCTTACGAGTTCAGCTACATCGTTTCTAAGTTATCGAGGCCTTTTCGTGTGCCAATCCGTTGCTTGCTGGAACATGTGAGCCGCGCGGAGTAGCTTTTCTTCCTCGAACGGTGCGGCTTGCAACTGCAATCCAACCGGCAAGCCTTCTCCGGTGATTCCACAGGGAAGTGAGATCGCAGCGATTCCCGCGAGGTTCGCGCTGACGGTATACAAATCTTGGAGATACATCGACAGCGGATCTTCATTCATCTCGCCGAGCTTGAATGCGGGCGTCGCAGTCGTTGGCCCAATGATCAGGTCAACGTCTTTGAAGGCCGCGTCGTAGTCCTCGCGAATCAGACGCCGCACCTTCAACGCTTTCAAATAATAAGCGTCGTAGTAACCAGCGCTCAAAGCATAACTGCCCAGCATCACGCGGCGTTTGACTTCTGGGCCGAAGGCTTCTGAACGCGTCTTGCGATACATGCGGACCAGAGACGTATCCATCGCTTCAAGCTTCGCGCGGTCCCCTGCTTCTTCGAGCGTTTTGCGTTCTTCAGCCAATTCGGCAAGCATCTCCTTCTCGTCCGTTCGATATCCGTAATGGACCCCGTCGTAACGCGCGAGATTACTGGACGCTTCACATGGTGCGATGATGTAGTACGTCGCGATTGCGTACTTGCTGTGTGGCAGCGAGACTTCGCGAACGATCGCTCCCTGAGACTCGAAGACCTTGATTGCTTCACGCACTGCTGAATCGACGCCACCGTCCAGTCCATCCCCAAAGTGTTCCCGAGCAACACCAAGCCGCAAACCTTTGATTGGCTCTCGAACGGAGGCCGTGTAGGACGGAGTTGGGACGTTGGCGGATGTCGAATCGACAGGGTCGTGACCGGCGATCGCTTCGAGCAGCAAGGCGACGTCTTCGGCCGCCATGGCCAGCGGGCCAGCTTGATCGAAGCTGCTAGCGAATGCGACGAGGCCATATCGGCTGACCCGGCCGTACGTCGGCTTCATCCCGGTTACACCGCAGAAAGCAGCCGGTTGACGGATCGAGCCACCGGTATCTGTGCCCACGGACAACGGTGCCATGGAAGCGGCAACGCACGCTGCGGCACCACCGCTAGAGCCACCAGGAGTTCTATCGAGGCCCCAGGGATTATGAGTTTTCTTAAACGCCGAGTTTTCGGTCGAGCCGCCCATTGCAAACTCGTCCATGTTCGTCTTGCCAATCAACACGGCGTCGGCTGCCTTGAGCTTGTTGATGACGGTTGCGTCATAGGGAGGAACAAACTGTTCCAACATTCGCGATCCGCACGTCGTCGTCCACCCCTTGGTGCAAAGGACGTCTTTTACGGCGACCGGCAAGCCTGCCAACAATCCAAGTTGCTCACCAGCTTGTCGCCGTTGGTCGATGGCCTTGGCTTGTGTCAATGCACGCTCGGCATCGACATTCAGAAACGCTCCAATCGCTTCATCGTTCTGTTCGATCTGAGCGAGATAAACCCGCGTTAGCTCCGTTGCCGAGACGTTGCCAACCGTTAGTTCCGCAAGTAACTCAGTCGCAGTGAATTCGAGAACAGACATGATGTGGAGAATTGAAGGAGTTGAGGCAAGGCGACCGTCGTGGATACGAGTTCAGTGTATCAGTCACCAAGGACTGCTGGCACTCGGTAGCATTCATCGTCCCGTTTCGGCGCATTCGCCAATGCGTCTTCGCGATCGAGGCTCGGTCGCGGGACATCGTCAACGAGTACGTTGTGAATATCAGCGACGTGTGCCATCGGTTGAACCGATTCGGTGTCAACTTCTTCGAGCTGGCGAATGTACTCGACAACTTGGCCCATCTGCGTCGTCAGCGTGTCAAGTTCCTCGTCGCTGAATCGCAAACGAGCAAGCAGAGAGACCTTGGCGACTTCATCACGGGTTAGACCCATGATCACTTAGCCTTTGCCTTGCCGTGGCCTGGAACGGCAAACGGCTTTGCACGAACGGCCTTTTTTATGGCACCACTTCGGATGCAAGCGACACAAACACGCATCGTTTTGTTCGTGCCGTTGGGAGTCGTGACTTTGACTCGCTGCAAATTCGGCTTGAACTTCCGACGAGAGATTCCAGTCAGCTTTGTACCAACACCGCCGAGATACTTCCGCTTACCGCGGATTTCGACCGCATTCCCCATTTGGGTGCTTTTATTGCAAACTTCGCAGACGCGTGCCATCGGAACTTCCTCAGTCTCGCTTCAAGAACGATCCCCTTGCACTGACTACCTGCAAGGCAAACCACCAATATAGCCAGTCTGCGCCTGGCTGCAACGCCACCTCGCTCGGGCGGAATGGCCTGCGATTTGGTATGGCAGCAGAGGTCGTGACATCCGGCACAATCGGCAAAGCACGTACCAGCGAAGAATCATCTGACGAGCAGATGTGCGACATGCGGTGAGGCAAGCCGCAGGCGTAACCTATCTTTCAAGGAGACAGATGCCCCACTTGAGCAATCCACGTCGTGCGCGACGCCAAAGGACTCGACACCATGACTGCCCTGATAGAAGCGGATCTATTCGACACGATTAGCGAACTGCTGGCTGAGCAGAACGCGATGAACAATGATGAGAGACGGGCCGGCGAGCGACGAGATTATGACTGTATTCAGCTTCTCGCACCGTACGACGCCAACTGCCTCCCGCTGCAAGAAGACTTCCGCCAGGTCCAATGCCGGGATCTCTCGCCGAAGGGATTTTCGTTCCTTTCCTATCGGCAACCGGATACGGAACACGTCATCATCGCCCTCGGTGCGGTGCCATTTAAGTTTTTTGTGGCAAAAATTGTCCACAATAGTCCTAGCGAGAACGAGTTGAGCAACAACTACCTAATCGGTTGTCGGTTCGTGCGCCGGTTGACCGCGCAAGGCACCTAAGTCCAAGTCTCGGTTCCGTTCGCTGCCTGCTCGATCGCGCGAGCGAGGCCAGCCATCGTGAATTCTTTGGCTTCCACTGCCGGTTCGAAGCCGCATTCTCTCAGAGTTGCAGACGTAATGGGGCTGATGCTCGCAAGACAGGCGTTCTTCAGATTGTTTCCGAACATCGTGGCGAGCGAACGAGCGATCGCTGAACTTGTCACTGTGACCCAGTGAAATCTCCCTGCGGCAAGATCGCCGGCGATCTCATCATTCGGAGATTCGACATCGATACTCTCGTAGACAACCGTTTGCGTGACCTCTCCGCCGGCAGCCGTGATCTCGTCCGCGAGTACTTCGCGGCCACGACTGGCTCTGGCAAGCAAGAACCGTTTGCCCTCTGCCAGTGGAGCTAACTCAGCGGCAAGCGACTCGGCTCTGAACTCGGACGGCTGAAGATCGACATTCAAATGATATCGAACCAACTCGTCGGCGGTGCCAGGTCCGATCGCAGCCAACTTGATAGAGCCTAAAGCTCGCACGTCTGAACCGGTTGCCAGCAGTCGTTCGATGAAATACCTCACGCCGTTACTGCTTGAAAAGACGAGCCAATCGAATTCGCGCAGTGTGCCGATGGCTTTGTCGACGAGTTGCCAATCCAAAGGTTCAGAGATCTCGATGGCTGGTTGAACAACGGCTTCCGCCCCAAGTTCTTCGAGAATTGTGCAGAGCTTGTTTGCTTGCCCTTGCGGTCGTGTCACGAGAATTCGTTGTCCGAACAGCGGTCGCTTCTCAAACCAAGAAAAAGTATCTGCGAGGGCTGACACCTCTCCGACGACGATGATCGCTGGCGGTCGAATACTCTGGGTCTCCAGCGTTTCGACGACTTCGCCAAGCGTACAGCCAACACGTTGTTGATCGGACGAACTACAGCGGCGAATGATTGCGACCGGCGTGTCCGAAGGTTTTCCCGCTTCAAGCAAGTCTTTGGTCCATGAACGCGCGGTTGTGATCCCCATGTAAAAGACCAGCGTGCCGGGAAATGCAGCCAACGCTCGGTAGTCAATCGCCGAGTCTTGCTTGTCGGGATTCTCGTGCCCAGTTACCAAAGCGACGGCGGACGCATGATCGCGATGCGTGATCGGAATCCCAGCGTAGCTGCCCGCCGCCAACGCGGCAGTAATCCCTGGCACAATCTCGAAGGCGACGTCGGCCCGAACGAGCGTCTCAATCTCTTCGGCACCGCGAGCGAAGACGGCCGGATCGCCGCCTTTCAGACGCGCGACAACTTTCCCTTCGCCAGCCAGCCGGACCAAAGCTGCGTTGATCTCCGCTTGGGACCAGATACGGGTCCGACCATGTTTTCCCAAGCAAATCAACTCAGCATCGCGGCGAGCATGTTCAAGGATACGAGCGTTTGCTAAGTAGTCGTAGAGCACGACATCCGCCCGACGCAAGCACTCGACGCCGCGCAACGTGATCAGCCCTGGATCACCCGGGCCCGCTCCGATTAAGTACACCTTCCCTTTCGGTGTCGGCGGTGTGTTTGACATCGAATCTTGCGTCAAATGCCGACCACCTTTCGCCATGTCTGCGCCATCAACGAATGGCCGGCCAAGCTAGGATGCACACCGTCGCCAGCCCAGTAATTCGGCGCTGTTCCAGCCGCGACGGCCTCGTCAAACATGGCCTGAAATGGCACCCAAATCGTCTTTGCATTGACCGCTACTTTCTTTGCTGCCGCGCGCCGTTGATCGAATTCAGGGAACCAAGTGTCGTTGATCGCGCCGCAGCGCAAAACGAAGGGCTCACAGACGACGATCGTCACGTCAGGTAACGCTTCGCGAGTTCGGGCCAACAACGCTGCGAAGCCAGTTTCGTAGTCACTGACGGTCCCGTCGTAACGTCCTGCCAGCTTGTGCCAGATGTCGTTGACTCCGATCAGAATGCTCAGCAAAGCGGGCTTCAAATCGATCGTGTCTTCCTGCCAACGCTTGTCGAGGTCAGGCACTTTGTGGCCGCTGATGCCCCGGTTGTAAACCTGCAATCCTAGGGAGGCGTGATCTCGCAGAAGTTCGGGGCCCAGCAACATCGGATAGCCGGTTCCCAATGCTCTAGCGTGATTGGACTTACCTTGGCTATTACGATCACGACCAGCGTCGGTGATAGAGTCGCCTTGGAAGAGAACGGTATCTCCTTTCGTGAGCGACGCCGAGTCGGCAGCGCGGAGTTGTTTTGGAACGGCAGCGACTGCTGCGGCGACGCCAGCCGCGATTGCTGCGTTTTCAAGTAACTGGCGACGAGACAGGGGGTTGTTCGGATCAGTGTTCATTGGAATTCACCTTTGTAATGTTCGCGCGTCGCGTAAGTCGATTGTGAACGGCTTGATATGATCCGGCAGCTGCGCGGAGCTTCGGATGTGTTGTGTGCCGATCGTTGTCTGATACATCCCGGTGATGATCGTTGAACGGCAGGGAGCACAAACGCCGGCTGCGACGAATGCATGCGTATAGCGGACTCCTTCTGACGCTAACTGGTCGATGTTGGGCGTCGTCGCATACAGGTCGCCATAACATCCGAGGTGTGCGCTGATGTCTTCGCAGCTAACCCAAACGATATTGGGGCGATCGGCGGCGAGCAATTCGTGGCTGCAACCAACGAGGCAGCCAATCAGCAAGAGTTCAATAAAGCGTTTCATAGAATACCGCATGTCCTCTGACTCCTGACGTCTTACCTACTTCTTCTTTTTCTTCTTTCCCTTCCCCGCCTGCTTCTTCTCAGCGCCAACCTCTTTCGCCAAGGCTTGCCAGCGCTCTTTCATCTGGCGGAATTGCTCAGGCCGCGACGTCGATAGATCACTTAACTCCGTTCGGTCTTCTTGGACGTTATACAACTCCCACGGTCCGTGGTTGATGTTGACGAGTTTCCAATCACCCGATCGAAGTGCGTTGTTCTTGCTGTAAAACGTGAACAGCAACGAGTCATGCGGCTCGCGTTGCTGCCCAGCAAAGATCGGTGCCAAGCTCAAGCCTTGCGCCTTTCCAATGCTCTGGCCTGCATAACTTTCCGGATACTCGATCCCGGCCAAGTCCAATCCAGTTGCCAGCAAGTCGACCAGATGAGCGGGTTGTCCGCTGATCGTTCCAGGCTCTTTGATCCCCTTCGCCCAATGAGCGATGAAGGCGGTGGAGATGCCTCCCTCGTGCTGATTCTGTTTGTATTCACGAAACGGTGTGTTACAGGCATGCGCCCAACGCTTGTCGTAAGTCCAGTAAGACTCTGGATCCCACGGCATCAGTTTGTTCTTCAACGTCGCGGCCCTCGTTCGCTGAAACGGGCACGCTCCGTTGTCGCTCAGGAACATGAACAGTGTGTTGTCGTAGCGTTCGGTTTCTTTGAGATGCGCGATCAGCCGACCGATGTTTTGATCGACGCGGTCAATCATTCCTGCGTACGTGGCCATCAGCAAGTCGTGCCGGTCTTTCTCTTCGTCGCTTTCGTCCGCCCACGCAGGAACCTCCTCAGGACGCGGAGCGAGCGGCCAACTGGCGTCGATGATCCCAAGCTCTTTCATGCGAGCATGACGCCGCTTCCGCAATTCATCCCAACCCATCATGTACTTGCCGCGATACTTCTCGACCTCTTCGCGCGGTGCATGAAGCGGGTAGTGCGGAGCGTTATAAGCCACGTAAAGGAAGAATGGCTTCTCCTTGTCAGCTTCCTCGAGAAACTCGATTGCATAGTCTGTATCCGCGTCCGTTGTGTAAAAGCCTTTGTCAGGAACTTTGAAGGGTTCGTTGTCTAATCGAAACGTATCGTCCCCTGTGAAGAAGTTACACGCCCCGCTCAGATGTCCAAAGTAACGATCAAATCCGCGATCAATTGGCGTGCTACTTTGATGCCACTTGCCCGACATGAGAGTTGTATAGCCGCCAAGCTTCATGCCTTCGGCGATCGTGATGCAATCATTCAGCTTGCCAACACCAACCGAAGGATGATACTGGCCACTTAGCAACGTCGCTCGCGTCGTCTCGCACTTCGCACAGTTATAGAACTGCGTAAACCGCAGCCCACCAGCCGCGAGCTGATCGATATTCGGCGTCTTGATCTCACTGCCATAGCAACCAAGATCCGAGAACCCCATATCATCCACCATGATCAAGACGATATTCGGGCGATCATCGGCCAGTGATGAGGCAAGGCAAACCAGGGACAAACAAGCGGTCAGAAGAAGAATTCGCATTTTCGGCGGCAGTTCCAGAGTGGTGATGTTAAGCGTGTCAGTATAAACAGGACCGAAGCGGCTGTCCTGTCCCATTGCGTCACGAGAAGATTTCGCAAAGCGAACAGCGACTGTTACGGCGTCTCGGTGGCCAACATCTTGAGATAGAAAGAAGCGACATGCTGAATCGTATCTATGCGGAACCACTGTCGTGTCAACTTGAAGCGGATGCCTCCGATCGCGCGATCGGGATTGGCTGCCGAATAGACGGAATCAGGAGTATTGCAGAGACGCAGCGTCGCCCATGCAACTTTGTAACAAGCATCGCGGTATCGCTCGATGCGATTCTGGTCACGAACTTTCAAGGCGAGCTGGTACGCACCAAGCAATCCTTCGGCGCGGGCGCCATCGGGATAGGGATGATCACCGTAGTGGTAATAAAACGAGCCCACGTAGTCCGGGTACAACGCGTCCTCTGCCGTATACATCAGGCGAACCATCTGGTCGGCGTCGTCGAAGACGAACTTCTTGTATTCATCTTGCTGGAACTCGGCCACGTCCCACAGGTCGTTGATGCCCATCATTAGCCACGAGTCGGACGGCAGCGTTTGGTAATGCTCCTGGTGTAATCGGGGACGCTCTCGGAGTAGGAATCGCAACGCTTGATGCGTTTTGTCGTAGACGATGCGGCGTTCATCTTCTGCCTGGCAGACATGTTGGCAGTAGTGCGACAGGCCGAGGATCGCTTCCCCCGGATAGTAAAACGAAAAGTAGCGTTGGTTCTCATTCCACGTAACAGGTTCGTCGAGATAGATGTGATAGTAACGGAATTCGCCTTGATCGTTGATCTCGCTGACGAGATGACGGGCGAGTTGTTTGGCTGCGATCGCGTATTGCTTGTCATCGAGCAAGCGCTGGAACAACGCGAGCGAGTACAAGCCAATGCCGCTGCCACCCAGTTTCGCTTTGCGATTGTACAGCGCGTAAGCCGCTTCATTGCCATCGCGTGTCTTGTACGTCACAAGTTGCTCGGCGAAGAAGTTGCAAGCTCGCTCGGTCGCCTTGCGGTGACTTGACGTCTCGTCGCTGGACGCGCTGGAGCCGTAGGCCGGAACAAGTCTTCGCAGTTCCGGCACGGTTTGTTGTCGCAGATGCCGGAACTGCGCGGAGCCTTGTTCCGGCCTACGTCGATCGCGAATCCGATCGCCGTCTTCCTCAAGCCGCAACTGTTCGTCCAACAGAAGCGTGATCACCGCGCCGCTATGACGCAGCAGATTGTAATAGGGATCGGTGTTCGGATCGCGCTTCGGATGTTCGTGATCGCGACACGTGTCCGTTGCCACATCGTAGTAGTAGATAAACCGACCGTCCGATTGCAGATTGTCCGCGATCCACTGGGTGCCCGCTCGCGCGGCTTGTGTCAACGAAGCTCCGTTCACTTCCGGTACGGGCGGCGAGCCTCGATAGAGCGGAAGCCATGTTCCTTCTTCGACACCACTGACAAAGCTCAGCGACCGAAACCGATAGTACGTCAACTGCTCGATATCATCGCCAGGAAACAACTTCTGAATATGCCGTCGGAGTTGCCCGATCCCGAGGATCGAGCGAACAAACGCGTCACCCGGCAAGAAGTAACGCCGCTTCCCTTCCTTCACAATGCGCAGCCCATCAACGCCTAGTTCAAATCGAGTCCGCTGTTTTAGCTCCGCCCAATTCGAAACTTGTACTTGCCACGGCGATCCGACGTCTTCAATGTAGCCATCACTCTCCGAGTGACGAGCCCCACGATCTCTTGAACGGTCGGTCGCAACATCATTGGCAGGAAACTGTGCGAGCGGACCACCCTCGTCTGGCAAGACCGAATCCGATAGCATCGACAATTCGATCGGCTGTGGCTCGTCGACAATAAAATCCACTTGCATCCGGCAGCGTCTCCAATCCGTCAAATCAAATTCACCGAACCGAGGATGTTCCGGAATCCGACGCATTGCTTGCCGAACATTTTCGAATGCAGTTCCCTGTGCCGCCCGCACCACCATCAAGCGATCGACTCCCGGCTGATAGAGCGTCATGGCGAACGCCCAGAATGACTTCGGGAAATCAGTGTTCTCGAATAGTTGACCAAGCCTCGTCTTGTCCGGCTCAACGGATTGATCTTGCAACTGCCGACGCAGCGCATCCAAGAACTCGGTACTTCCTCGCCAGCCCGTCAGCTCTGTTGTGGCTCGCGCGGTTTGTTCTTGCGTATGACCGTGCGCTGTTTGAACGGAGTCAGCAGCCAAGCGGCTTTGCAAACGCTCGACCAGCAGCGCTGGAAGTTTGTCAAATCCTGTGATCCTCTGCGCTTTCACAAGGACGGCAGATGGTTCGCGAACTGCATCCAAAATGAAGTCGATCTGGTCAGGGCACCGCGAGAAGTCTTTCGTTTCGTTGAGCGGTTCTCTGAAGGACTTAACGCGGATCCTAGGATTCGAGATCGTGCGGGCGATCGTGTCTGCAATCTCTCCGAAAGTAATCACAACATCGACTGGTTGTTCGTCAATGAATCGCCCCAGCTCTTCGTGCAACGCCGTTTCCTCGTCACCAAGTTCCAGGCAGTTGCTAAGGATGACAATCTTCTGGCGATCAGGGTAAATAGCAACCAGAGTCTCGATCGCTGCCTTGGTGGAAGCGGGACTGGGATTGCTGGGACAATCGTTGATTACCGCGAGATCCTCCGAAACATTGTGAGTCAGCCATCGGTTGCCCAAGGGTCTGTACTTGTCCAGGCCCCGTGCGATCTCCTCAGGAGACAACCCGAGCATTAGACATGCCTCGATCGCGGACAGAGCGTTAACTACGTTGTGCCGCCCTGGTACGTTCAGCCGGTACTCGCAACCTCGATATGCGAAAGCATACCCATCCCGATCGTGGGCAATTGTCTGAAATGCGTCCGCTTGTATGTAAGTCACGCGGGCATCTGACCTCACATGTCGCCTGATGACGGGAATGTCGGGAAGGATGAGCGGCGCGCCGTCTGGCATGTGAGTCGCGATCGACAACTTCTCCTTTGCAATCCCGTCGAGGTCTCCCATTCCTCTGACATGTTCGTGTTGAATCTGGGTGATGATCGCGATGTCCGGTCGAGTTATCCTCGATCCGATTTGCATTAACCCTGTTCTACGAGTACTCAATTCAATCGTGGCGTACTTCGTATCGAGAGCCATCTCGATAAGTGCCCGAGACGTTGCCGTATTTGAGTTCCAGGTCGTATTCTTGAGCGTCTTGCCTTGCAATGAGAGAATCGCGTTGACCATCTCCGTCGTCGATGTTTTACCAACGCTGCCGGTGATCGCAACGACGACAGGGTTGATCTTCTGGCGAACGAACGTTGCCAAGTCGAAGAGCGCGTCGATGCCCGAGTCAACCACGATCACGAACGCCAACTTCATTTCGTGATTACCCATGCCCTCCAGCATCCGGCGAAACTTCGGATCATCGTAATGGGCTTGGTCGATGATGAAACGTCGGCAGCCCTTCGAGAAGAGCTCCGCCAAAGAGTCGTGCGTATCCAAGCTGGGCACGGTATAGTGGATGCGCTGCTTGCGACGTTGAAACGCAAGGAACACATCGCCCTGGGAAGTGGAATCGGGCTCGTATTGAATTGGAAATCTGCCTGCTGCGTCGTTGGACAACAGCAACCTGCCTCCCGTGGCCGCAAGCAAGTCATCCGCTGTGAGGGTAATCACGCTGGACATTTCAAACGCTGACGGCTCTCCGCTAGTTGGCAGGCCTTAGCTTGGCCCTCGGCGTGGCTTATTGGAAGGATCCGGATTGGACAGGCTCAGGAATTCTGCTCGCATCAACGGCAGCCGCCTCCCGGAGCGTTTCCATAATACTCACGCCAAGATGCCGAATGTTGTCATCAGAAAGCTGCAGCGGTAATCGCATGTCGGCGGTTCTCATCAGCAGCTGGCGGGGGTTAGGGCAAGACTCGTTGTGGTCGAAGAACCTCCATCGCCAAAAGCAACGGGCGTTATGCTCAGAGAGGCCCAGTAGTGAAATCTTGATCCCTTTTTGTGCCATCAGTTCACCGAATCTCGTGATCGCCGCTGGGCCGAGGAGAATCCGGAACTGTACGGAATCGGCCGCAGGGCGAACCGATGGCAAGAACTCGGGTAACTCAATAAACGCCGATTCTCGCAGGAGCGACGTCAAGTGCCGGTAATTCTCATTGTAGCGCGCGACGCGGGCATCAATGTGCTGTAACTGCGGCAACAAGGCTGCGGCCGAGAGATTACCCATCCTGAGATTGAATGCCGGGATGCCGTTGACCAGCGTTCTCAATAAGGCGGCGTCCTCTTCATCATGATAGTGCTTTTGCCAGTTGTCCTCGTAACAACCCGAATAGAGCATCGCCCGGCAAGCAACTTCGCGATCATCAGTGACCAGTAGCCCTCCTTCTCCAGCATCGATCAGCTTGTATGACTGCGCACTGAAGGCTGCGGCGCGGCCGGATTTCCCCGATTGTGTTCCGTTCCATAATACGCCCAGGCTGTGCGCGCAATCTTCGATGAGTATAACACCGTGCCGATCACACAATTTGACGATTCGATCCATGTTCGAGACACGTCCGCGCATATGCGAGAGTAACAAGAACCGCGTCTGGTTGGTGATCTTTGATTCCAGGTCGTCGCAATCGATCACATAATCATCGGTGACTTCGACCAGCACCGGCACACCGCCCGCGTTGACGATCGCACTGGGAACGGCGATGAACGTGAATGCCGGCATCAGCACGCCATCGCCGGGCCGCAAGCCGCAGGAAAGAAGAGACGTCATCAGCGCAGAGCTGCAGGAGTTCATGGCGACGACGTAACGGCAGCCGATGCGATCGGCGAAAGCCTGTTCCAGTTCTGCCGTTGGGCTTTCCAACGGCTGTTGACAATCGTAACGAAACAGTCGTTGGCTTTTCAGAACCGCAAGTACGCCCTCGGTCACATCTTCATTGAGTACTTTCATCGTCGCCCTCTCAACAGTCGCTCGAAAACTACAGAACCCACCCCTTGAGAGACGATCAGAAGTTACCAACGGGTTCGCCGTCGTTGCGGGCACCCAGCTTCTGATAGGTTCCCCAAGTGCTTGGGTTGTTCACGCTGCCGATTTTCGATTCAATCGTCTCGGCAATGAACCTGACCGAACCGTCGCTCAGGGCGAAGAGCGCGCCACCAGGATGTTGACTGCTGAATCCCCAAGATGCGCCGTCGCCAAGCACGTTTCCAATTCCCACGCCGGTCTGAATCTCAAAGCTGACGTTGGCGTTCATCGAGATTGTGCAGTCATTTGGCAACCCAACAAGGCAGGGAAACGACGTGGCGCCCGCCCAGATAGCAGCACCCGGCTTAAAGGCTCCCTTGATCGGAAGCGTCGCGCGTTCGCCTACCGCGAACGTGTTACTCAGCCCGTCCGTGATGTCACGAAACCGAAGGAAACTATTAAAGTAAAAGAGCCCCTCGGCCGGTGCGTTGTTGTCCACACCTTGAGAGCCGACGTAGTTGGATGTCGCTACAGCGACATCCAATCCGCCAGGGTCCAAGTGGCGGTCATCGTTCAATTCCTGGCCCGAATCACTAGGGCAGCGAAAGACGGAAAGCGGCTCTTGGAGCGCGGCAACCTTCGCCGGATCGGACAACGCCTCAAGCAGGCTTTGCGAGTTGTTGGGTGACAGCAGATCGTGGAGCGGATTCTGTTCTAATTGAGGCAACAATGTTACCTGCCATGCCCAAGTAGCTCGATCCGTTGCGAACCGCGTCGAAGGAATCGCTACCGAAGGAAGCGCTCCGTACGAATCGTGATAGTTGTGCAGCGCCAAGACAATCTGTTTGAGATTATTGCGGCAAGACATCCGCCGAGCAGCTTCGCGCGCAGCTTGCACTGCGGGCAGTAGCAACGCGACGAGAATGCCAATGATGGCAATGACGACGAGAAGTTCGACCAGAGTGAAACCGTGTCTTGTATGTTGTTTCATAATTACCTCACCAAATGATATTCAATCGTTCTAATCGTTCGTTGCTGCTTTGTCCTTTTCCGCCTGTTCTCTTGCCAAACGTTCGGCGATTTCCGCGTCGTTAAGCTGTTTCATTTTCGTAGACGAACGACCCTTTCCCCGCGCCGTCCAGCGGGCTGCATCCTTTCTCGCCTCTTCGATAGACTCTCCGTGCTGCTCCAACCATTCGACCAACTTGGCATAGTCCTTCTTCTGCTCTGGAATCGCAAACGCCATGCGCTTTTGATCCCATACGACGATGTGGACAAGTCTCGATAGTTGATCTGGGCGATAAATGGTATGGTCTGCCCCGGCCTCCAAAAGCATAAGTGCAAACCGATATTGCCCGCCCCAGCTTACCGCCTGCATCGCTGGGGTCTTTTCTAGACTACTCATGTGATCCAGATCAGCACCCTTGTCGATCAACAGTTGAATCCGCTCTTCCCTCTGCCCACCAGATCCCTTGATGACCAAAAATAACGGCGTTTCTTTGTATTTCGGATGCACAAGATTCGGGTCGCCCCCGTGTTCCATAACATACTTGAAATGGTGAAACCACGATTTCGCCGCCATGTGCGTTACGGAATCGCCCGGCGCAATGCCAAAACTCTTCGTGTTGAAGTCACTCGTGACGATCACATTCGGGTCGGCGCCATGCTCTAGGAGACGGTTGAATCGCTCAGGTTTATTATCAGGAAAGGCCCACAGCAGAGGTGTCATGTTGCCCTTTCCCTTTGCGTTCACGTCAGCTCCTGCGGCAACGAGCCGATCAATCTCTTCCAGATCCTCGGCTTCTATCGCATGGCAAAGGGCAATCACCTTCTCGTCGGTGAAGTACTTCTCTGCTTTCCAGCCGAACTCCTGGTGCCATGTTGGCTTCGTCGCTGATTTGATTGCGTTGGAAACGCCAGAACACCCGGCGTGAAAGATCACAACGCCAAACAGAAAAGTACCCAGCGCAACTCGATAACTCGTCATCTCAATTTTCACCCATTGGGGGGTAAGTACGGAACTCCGAGGAGGTCCTCTTCGATGGTGTCAAGCCAAATGTTTGCCTCAGTGACCAACAATCCATAGAGATACGAGTTATGATTCTCGACCATGTAATAGATTCCCGGAGAAACTGTAAGCGCACTCAATAATGTGGATGTAACGGGGAGTGAGACTACGGTATCCAACTGCACGAGCAGAGCCAAGATAGGCGGAATAAAGGGAGATATGAAGAGCGTGTGAGGCCCGTTCACTTCGATTCTGTTCCCCAGCGCGCTCGGCATAAAAACGTACGTGTAGTCTTGCGCCGTGCTGAGAATGTCGAAGTCGTTGTAGTACGCGTCAATCATCGCTCCGGATTCGTAGTTCGCTACGGACCCAGGATAGATCTCAATGTAATTCCCATCATCGTCCACTTCCAGTATTCCATTCGCGTCCCGCTTGTAGAGTGTGGTCTTGTTCAGGCCGGAGGAATTGAATGTATCGGCGTGAACTCCCGTGACGATGGCCCCCGCGCTGGCGAGACCGCCACCCATCGACTGGCCCGTAATTACGAAGTTCCCCGCCAAATTCGGGTTACTATTCAATGAGTCGGCGATCTGCATCGCAGGTGGATACTGTTTGCTGTTCCAGCCGAGACCTTGCCAGACATTATTGATCATATCCTCAGGCCAATCGCGTGTACCGGCAAAGGCCAGGATGTATCGATCGGCAATATAATCACGGTACAACCCCAGGTCGAAACCTGGGACCGAATTTGTGCCCAGCAGAAAGCCTCGGACGTCGTCCAGAGTGCTCGGGTCGTCCAGTATGTTGAGATCGTCTAGCTCTTTTTCACCTTGCAGTTGCAATGAGTAGTCCGGAGCATCTCGTGGTGTATAAGAAATCCGCGATGCCAAACCATTTCGGAGAACCGAACTCTGATGCTGCGGCAGACCACTGCTGCCATCAAATTGGAGGCGATGAAGGAACGAGTCCTCTTGAGTAACGATGTATTTGACTTCGTCCGAATCAAAATCACCTGCTGGACCCGCCGCCGTCCTGACCAGCGTTGCCGTTATATACTGCTGTGGTTTACCGTTGGTATCGACTCCCCACAAAGTCTTAATTGCAGGGTTCTCCTGCACACCTGCGATAAACAGAGTGATGTTTGATCCGTCAAAGTAGGGAAGCTCTGACAAACTGTACGCTTGCCCAGGAATGATACGAAACCCGTTGAAGTTTCCGTTGCTATCTAGATCGTCTCGTTGTGCTGTCCAAAGGATAATCTGTCCCGCGTCGGAATTCTCCTCAAAATCAAGTCGAATGCGAATGGGGTCGTTAGACTCGATATTGGAGGAAAGCCGAATCGATATCGGTGTGTAATAGAAATCGGGGTTCGGTATGATGTGATTTTGCATCACGAGCTTGCCCAGCCCGTACTTGTTATCTTCGAGGAGTTCTTCCCAGTCTGAGCCTTCCGGCAATCCGACCCCATCGTTGTTGTCGCTGTCGATATCGAGATCAAGATCCACGATCTTGACACTGATAGAATCTGATGCATAGGCCAGAACGCCGTTTGGTTCAATAACATACGCCAAGACGCTTGCACTCTCTACGGCAAGTCCTTGAACGTAGATCGAAGAGGGGACACTTTCGATTGCGTACTCCGTATTCGATGGAATGACTCCGCTCATGTCGGGACCGGTCGCCATACTCAAGCCAGTACCGAACAGTCGTACCGTAAATCCATCAAGGTATTCCGTATCTCCCAGCTCAATCTTCACCTGAAGCGGGTCTGGGTTGAGTTCAGCCGGCGTCGGATCAACCTCAGGTGGGTTTGGTTTGATTGTTATCAGGTAATCGTCTTCTCCTGGGTCGATCGTTCCGTCGCCATTTCCATCAACTTGCAGATCGATACCAACGATCGTGGCGTAACCTGTGTCCTTGACAAGATTGAGATTCGAACCAACGACCGTCACTTTGCCCTCGAATATCTCGCTGCCTTCGTCGATTTGATCTGGGCGTATTATGGAAGATTCTTTTCGCTCAGTAGAGTGTCCGTAGAAGATGCCGTGGGGAAGGTCGTACGATTTGCTGACTGGGATGTAATCCCCGGTCCAGGCACCGTTAGTGAAGACCAACTCGGTTGCGGAGGCTTCCTTCGTTTCAAATGTTCCACTCTCCTCCTTTTCCGTCGGATTGGTCAACGTGATTGAGAACGTTGCGACTATATTAAGAATCTCGCTGACAATCGGGTTGTTGACTGATAGCTCCGGTATTGGGTCGTTATCGATGATGGTTCCGGCACCAATATCATCGGCGAGTGTGTAGTAAGTAGGGACATCCCAGACAACGACGTCGTAGCCTTCAGCGTATTCATCCGCAAAATCAGGCAAGATAGCAACACTGATCGTTGCCGACGTTTCGCCTTCCTCGATCCATAAGTTCCCGATGGCTGACCACACATCTTCGCCAATTTCTGCGGAGTCGGGACCGTTCACGAGATCTGGGTCCAGCTCACGTACAGAGTAGACAACCGGGATTCGCTTGCCGCTTTCTTCAGAAAGCGTGACCTCAAACTCCGCATATACAGTTCCCTCTGGTGGTCCCTGTTCCGGTGGAGATGAATCTTCGTCTGCTACGGGGTCGCCCTCCACGACCGAGGAATCGCCGATGCTCAACGATGGTGGATCGTCATCGTCAATAATTGTCCCCGTCCCAGACGCCGATATGTCTTCTTCATCTATGTCTCCGTCTGCATCGACATCAACACTTAGCTCAACATTGAAGGTTTCGTCGAATTCGTCCTTGTCGTCGCCATATATAGTGACGCCGAGAGTCGTCTCCCAGTCCCCAGCGGAGACCGTCGCAGTGCCACTCGCCGCTCCATAGTCATTCTTTGCTGACTTGGCAGTCCCGTCGGTGACAGCGTAGCTAATTGAGAAATCGGCTTCGCAAGAGTGCGACAACATGATCGTGAATACTACAGTCGGTGTGTCGCCATCATCACCTTCGATCTCGCTAACGCTATCGATGCTGACGTAGGGCACATCCACAGAACAGTCGTAGTCGTCGTCTGTATCGGTATCGGTATCGGTATCGGTATCGGTGTCGGTATCGGTGTCGGTATCGGTGTCCGTGTCCGTGTCCGTGTCCGAATCAGTGTCCGAATCAGTGTCGCTATCACTATCGGAGTCGGAATCACTGTCGCTGTCCGAATCGGAATCAGAGTCGCTATCGGAGTCGGAGTCACTGTCGCTATCCGAGTCAGAGTCCGAGTCCGAGTCGCTGTCCGAATCCGAGTCACTGTCGCTATCGGAGTCTGAGTCGGAGTCCGAATCACTATCGCTGTCGCTATCCGAATCGGAATCGGAATCGCTGTCCGAATCTGTATCCGAATCCGAGTCACTGTCGCTATCGGAGTCAGAATCGCTGTCTGAGTCCGAGTCGGAATCGCTATCGCTGTCTGAGTCGCTATCGGAATCAGAGTCGCTGTCACTATCTGTATCCGAATCGCTATCGCTGTCTGAGTCACTGTCGGAGTCCGAATCACTGTCGCTGTCCGAATCTGAATCGGAGTCACTGTCTGAGTCACTGTCTGAGTCCGAATCACTGTCCGAATCGGAGTCGCTATCACTATCTGAGTCGGAATCACTGTCGCTGTCACTATCCGAGTCCGAGTCACTATCAGCGTCCGAATCTGAGTCACTGTCCGAGTCGCTGTCGCTATCCGAGTCTGAATCACTATCGCTATCTGAATCCGAGTCACTATCGGTATCGGTGTCAGCGTCGGTGTCCGTATCGGTGTCCGTATCGGTATCAGTGTCCGAATCTGAGTCACTATCTGAATCGGAGTCGCTGTCACTATCTGTATCCGAATCGCTATCACTGTCCGAATCACTGTCCGAATCACTGTCCGAATCGGAGTCGGAATCACTGTCGCTATCCGAATCGGAGTCCGAGTCACTGTCTGAATCCGAATCGCTATCGGAGTCGCTGTCGCTGTCTGAATCGGTGTCCGAGTCACTATCAGTGTCCGAATCTGAGTCACTGTCCGAGTCGCTGTCGCTATCCGAGTCTGAATCACTATCGCTGTCTGAATCCGAGTCACTATCGGTATCGGTGTCCGTATCGGTATCGGTGTCCGTATCAGTGTCAGTGTCGGTGTCCGTATCGGAATCGGAGTCATCGTCGCAGTTATCTGGCCGAATGTGTTCTGGCCAATCACATGGGTTGTCAGGAAGAATCGTACCTGCATACGCGTCGGCAGAGACATCCTCATCTAATTCTAGAAACGCGAATACTAATGTTGCGTCGTCAAGAGATACTGCACCATCCTCGTTCACGTCCAGGTGGTGGAGCGACTCGTTGAGAGCGTCATCGATATTATCGAATGTCGAGATCGCATTGATGACAAGCAAACCGTCCAGCGGAGTCGTGTGGCCGTCAGTGTTGACGTCATAGATCTCGAACGCCTCGGATTGGCCGTCTGGCGTCGGAGACGCGACTGTCGTCAATGCCGCTGCTGGTTCGTTTTCTTCGATGGCCCCGTCCACAACGACGTCGGCGGCCAACACGATTCGCGGACTGAGTGACTCAACGCGAAGCGTGCGCGTTCGACGAACTGATTTGCCCCGTCTACGCCCCCCCCCCCAGTTTCCACGACTTGAGCGATTCCCAGGACCAGAATGAAATCGGCTTACGCATGCCTGCATCCCTTTTTTTGGAGGTATCAGCGTTCAGCCTTACGGCAGAAGCATCTTGCTGATCCCTTGTTCTGCACCCGCCCGAGAAAGCAACTTCCCGCTTTGCTACCCGAACGATCGTCTAACGTCTGCCATCGCCCTGCCACGACAACGGTGAACATGCTATCAGCCCCACAACCGGGCGTCAATCATTTTTTGGGGACAAATCTCAGGCACCTGCGGTTTCTCGGTTGAGGCTGCGTTTGGTGGCGAGTGTCGACGACCTGACCGGCATGGCATCGTGCCACGCCACTTGGGGAGCGCCTGCTACTGTGTTGGGAAGCAATCTGCTTGGCGTTGGCCGGGCGCTGAATCTTGACCCCGATGCCAGTCCTACTACATTACTTCAAGTGAAGACGTACTCCTTTGAAACTACCCTCGGCAGCACGTCGCTGCGAAGACTTGAGTTCCGCCTCGCGAGGACGCAGCTGTGAGATCCCTTGATTTAGTCCACCGTCCTCCCAAAAAAGGTGATGCCTGATGAACTGTACGATTCGCCACTACGTGAACGCCGCATCTTGGATCATCCTTTTCGCGTCTTCTTCGATCGGTCATGCCGCTGGACCATCGGTGGTTCATAGCGAGTTCATCTACGAGACGGCTCCGTTTCCGCAGTGTCACGCATCAACGATCGTCAAAGCCAAGGATGGGACACTTGTATCTGCGTGGTTTGGTGGGACGCGAGAGAAGCATCCCGATGTTGGAATATGGGTGGCGCGAAAGCTGAAAGGAAAGTGGACGGCTCCCGTGGAAGTTGCAACGGGCGTCCAGTCGGCTGACTTGCGGTTCCCCTGTTGGAATCCTGTTCTGATGCAGCCGAAGGACGGGCCGCTGGTATTGTTTTTTAAGGTCGGCCCCAGTCCGAGCGCGTGGTGGGGCGAGACTTTGGTCTCGACGGACCACGGCAAGAGCTGGAAGGATCGGCGACGTCTCCCAAACAAGGGCATCGGTCCCGTTAAGAATAAGGCCGTGCAAATGGCGGATGGTTCAATCTGGTGCCCATCGAGCACGGAACATGACGGTTGGCGCGTGCATCTCGAAGTGTCTCGCGACAATCTGAAGACTTGGACGACGACCGGCTTCCTAAATCAGAAAGAGAACGGAGCGATTCAACCGAGTTTACTGACGCATCGCGGCGGTCGCTGGCAAATGCTCTGTCGCAATCAGAACGGAAACGACGGCAACCTATGGCAAACTTGGTCTGAGGATCAGGGGAAGACGTGGAGTAAGTTCGAATCGACCGGGCTGCCAAATCCAAACGCTGGGACCGATGCTGTGACGTTGCGTGATGGGCGGCAGTTGCTGGTCTACAACCACACGAATCGACGCGGTTCATTTCCGTCGGGTCGCGAGATGCTGAATGTCGCGGTCAGCAAAGACGGACGCAAGTGGTCGGCTGCTTTGGTGTTGGAACGATCGAAGGGCGAGTATTCGTATCCGGCGGTGATTCAATCCGACGATGGGCTCGTTCACATTACCTACACCTGGAGACGTCAACGTGTGCGACACGTTATCGTCGATCCAAGCAAGTTGACGCTCAAGCCGATCGAGGGCAGGGTGTGGCCGGAAGATGTTGAACGACTGGCTGAGGCAGAAGAGACTTCGTCCGAGAAAACATCGGCGGCGTCGACGGCCAAGCTTCAGCGTTTGACGATCAATCGCAGGGATGCGACGAGTTACCTCGGCGTTGGCTTGTGGGCGTGGCCGTTGCCGATTGATTGGGACAGGGACGGCGACCTCGATCTTGTGGTCTCTTGTCCCGACGTGCCGTACCGCGGCATCCATCTGTTTGAGAATCCTGGCGGCGGCAAGATGCCGGTCTTTAAGCCAGCCGTCCTTGTCGGTGATCGGCAGCCCAATATCAGCGTCTCGTACGTGGATGGCGAGCCACGTGTACTCGTACCAGGACATGAGCTGAAGGACTTTCGCGGAACAAAGTTTAACGAGAAGGTAAAGATCCACAACAAGGCAAACATTCACCCAAACAAGATCCGCCAGAATCAATGGCGTTACGTCGACTACGACGGAGACGGCGCGCTCGATGTTACGGTTGGCGTCGGTGATTGGACGGAGTACGGGTGGGACAATGCATACGATGCGGACGGTAACTGGACGAACGGGCCCCTGCACGGCTACGTCTATGTCCTTCGAAATCGCGGCGCGACGGAGAAGCCTAGCTTCGATGAACCGGTAAAGGTATTGGCCGACGGCAAGCCGGTCGATGTCTACGGCATGCCATCTCCAAACTTCGCGGACTTCGATGGTGATGGCGATCTCGATCTGTTGTGTGGCGAGTTTGTTGATAGCTTCAGTTACTTCGAGAACGTTGGTTCCAGAACGATGCCGCAATATGCAGCGGCGCGCAAGCTCCAGCATCATGGGCAGCCGATTAAGATGGACTTGCAGATGATCGTCCCAACCGCCATCGATTGGGATGGTGATGGGGACGTTGATTTGATCGTCGGTGACGAAGATGGACGCGTCGCGCTAGTTGAACACACCGGCCACGTCACTCGTGGCACGCCTGAATTCCTGCCGCCAAAGTACTTTCGGCAAGAGGCGCAGTTCGCAAAGTTCGGCGCCTTGGTAACACCCGTCAGCGTCGACTGGGACGATGATGGCGATGAAGATTTAATCTGCGGCAACTCGGCGGGCCATATCGCCTGGATCGAGAACCTAGATGGAGGCAATCCACCCACGTGGTCGGAACCGCGTTTACTTGCTGCGGATGGCGAGACGATTCGCATCCAAGCGGGTGAGAACGGGTCGATTCAAGGTCCGTGCGAGTCGAAGTGGGGCTACACAACGTTGAGCGTTGCTGACTGGGATCACGATGGCCTGCGCGATCTCGTCGTCAATTCGATCTGGGGAAAGATCGTTTGGTATCGCAATATTGGAAAGGCCGGTTCTACCAAGCTGAGCGCCGCGAAGCCGATCGAAGTCGATTGGCCGGAAGGTGCGTCGACGCCGCGCCCGGCATGGAATTGGTGGACGCCGCGCGGTAACGAACTCAGTACACAATGGCGCACGACACCTGTCGTAATCGATCTTGATCACGATGGGCTGAACGACCTGGTCATGCTCGATCATGAAGGCTACTTAGCTTTCTTCCGCCGTACGCGAGATGATGACGAGTTCCGGCTCGCTCCCGGTGAACGAGTGTTTCGCGATACAGAGGGACAGCCTTTACGGCTGAACGCAGGAGAGGCTGGACGAAGCGGACGCCGAAAGCTGTGTTTCGCGGATTGGGACGGAGACGGCAGACTCGATTTGCTCGTTAATAGCACCAGCATCAATCTACTCCGGAACATCTCGACGTCCGAGAAGCCTTGGACGTTTCAAGACGAGGGACCTGTCGACGACACGCGACTCGCGGGCCACACAACGAGTCCTACGATTGTTGATTGGGATCGTGACGGCCGCGCTGACCTGGTCATTGGGGCCGAAGACGGGCACTTGTATTATCGACCGAACAACTGGCCGTCGGCGGATTCAAGAGAGTAACTGAATCACCGCTCCGATTCGCCGATGGCGGCAAAGTTCGCGTGAGTGTTTACGCTCACGACCGCTCGGCTCGATCTCCCGTAGGAACTGGACTGGTGGTGCGTTGCTCCTATCTGGCGAGTGAGTCGCGAGATAGAATGGTGTAGTTGGCGGCTGTGTTCAATCGAACGCCTGACTCACCTGGAGGACGTCCCTATTTATACTTGCGACGAATGCGACCGAGACTTTTCAAGCTACGAAACGCCCGGGAAATGCCCTGTCTGCGGCGAGTGGGAGAAGCTTGAGTGCGATTCGTGCGGTCACAAGGGCGGAGCAAAACCGTTCTATGACGCCGGTTGCAAGTGTCCAAAGTGCGGTCACAAGGTAAAAGTATCCGGCGCGGATTTTAATTTCTGGATCATCGCCGCGGTTTTGTTTGCGGCTGTCGTGATCGGTGGCGGGATCTATCTCTACGTGAGGACATAAGCCGCCAACGCTACATCGAAGGCTTTGAGCTGCTTGGACCCCCGTTAAATTAAAGGTCTATCTCAAGCAACAGATCATCTCCCGAATCGCTTAATCCCGCAAACCATTGATCGCGAGTGCTAACTCCGGCCATCGTTGACGCAACGCGAAACGCGTTACTTGGCACGGCTTGGACACTGGTGTTCGACGAGGCGTCGGATTCGGCGACGGCTTGAACGCCTACACCCTCCGAGCTGTCCGGCAACGCGACAGTCGGGTTCACCTCGGAATGAGCATGAAGTTCAGTAGCTTCACTCTCGCTGTTGACCTGACTGTTTAGAAAGTTAATGACAATCAACACATCGAGCGGCGTTACATGCGCGTCGCCGTTCACGTCTAGGTACGGCGGCGGCGATCCTGCGGGCGGTGGCAGCGGAAGACGGCCAGATGCATCTCGGAATTGTGGATTGTTCAGCTCATTGATAATGATCAGGGCATCCAGTGGAACGACGAAGCCACTGTCGTCGACATCACGCGCATTCGTTGGGTTCTGCCATACTTCGCCGTCTTCGCCGATACTTACCAGAAACGTTCGTGTAACGGAGTCGCCGTCCGGCTCTCGAACGATCACGGTGACCAGCGCGGAGCCGGGCTCGGTCGCGATCGGCGCAAGTGTTACGGTCCCGGTCGTATCAGGCGACATGTACGTGATCGATGGGTCGGGAAGTACATCGTGATTGTTGCTGGTAACAGTGATTGAGAGCGATTCGTTACCTTCGTCACCGTCGGAGATTCCAGATATCTCGACTTCGTGCGAAGTGATACTCGTGTCCAATATGACCGCTGCGATTGCGTCTAGCGTTGGCGGATCATCTATTTGAATGACAGTAATGACCGCGTTCTCTTGAATCGTGCTGAACGGCGTCGTGCCGCCGGTCGTCGTGGTATCCGCGAAGCCGCCACTTACTCCAGTCGATTGATCCCATGCTCGGAACGAGAACGTAGCTATGCCGTGAAAGTTTGCATTGGGAACAAAACGAATTCGCCATTGAGGTGAAAGGAGCAATGCGGAAGCAGGCGAAGCCGTGCTGGCAGTCCACGAGCTGCTATCGACAGCGTGTTGCCACACGCCATTCGAATTGTCGAGCGCCACGATCGCGATGCCACCGATGACTGGACCATCGATGTCCGTGATCGAGCCCGGCTCCACGATCGAGCTGATCGTGTCTCCAACAGAGTTTGTATCGTCTTCGTCGATGGCGGTCGGTAGGTGGTCCGCGCTAGGGTCGAGTACCGGTGCATCGTTCACACCTTGTACGGTAAGCGTCGCCGTGACGACGTTAAAGCTGAATGCTGTGGTCCCGCCGTTGGTGGATACATCGTGCTCGGCGCCCGCTGAGCCGACGGTTTGGTCCCAAGCTCGGTAGCTGAGTGTTACGGGCCCATTGAAATCTTCATCGGGGACGAAACGCAGTTTTGCGGAAGGTTCAAGCAACCTTGCGTTCGTTGAAGAAACCGTTCCGAGATCGATCCACTGGTCGGTGAGCCAGTATTGCCACGTTCCGTTTCCGGTGCTCGTCTCGACAACCGCAACAGACTCGATGGTATTGCCATCTGGATCGCTGATTGATCCGTCGGTGACCATCGCGGCGACCGTGTCACCGGCGGGATCGGTCGAATCTTCAGCAATCGGAGTTAACGAGGGAGCGGGTGTGTCAGTAACGATCGGTGCGTCGTTAAACGCCGTCAGCGATACGGTGGCAGTAGCCGTGATACTGCCCGATGCACCATCGCTGACAACCGCGGTGATGAGCCGATCGGTTAATTCGGGAGCGTGCGACGCGTTGCGGTACTTGAGAGTTCGTAACACGTCTTGATAAACGGACGAGTCGGCTGTCCCCGTCAGTGTTAATGTTCCCAGAGTCGGGTTGTAGTTTGGGGTAAGCCCCGTTTCGGCGACCGTAACGGTCAACGTTTCATCAGCACCATTCATCAGGTTCGTGATCGTGAATGTTGCCGAAACCAGGGCAGTCTCGTCGACGGTCGTCAAGTCGACGTCCACGATCGCGACCGCTGCTTGGTCCTCTTCGAATGCTGCTGCGAAGCCTGTGCCACTATCGTCGTCGCCGTTCAAGTCGAGTTCGGGCGGCGGGTTTTCGACTAGTAAACTCGCCGCACCTTGCGAGTAAACACGGAACGCGCTGCCATCGATCGTCGTGGGGCTAAGCTCGGTCCAGCCAGTGCCGATGTCAACTGAGTCGTTTGAGTCGCGCAGTACGACGACCCGGTTCGATGTATCGGACAGGTTCAACACTTCTTGCAGCGTGCCGATTGTCAGACGGTTGCTACCCGAACCAGTGATGTCGATTTGCTCGATGCCCGTGATGCGAGTGTCTGGAATCGCCGTGAGGTCAAGTGCCAACCCACTGCCGTCCAGCCGTAATGTATCGATGCCACGACCGCCGGCCACCTGACGAAACGTCAAGTCCGCGACCCCCAGAACATCAGCGCCCTGGCCGCCACGAAGAACGTCCGCGCCGCCCGCACCAGTGAGATCGTCGTCGCCTTGGGCACCGATCAATGCGTTGGCACCGGTCGTTCCTGTCAACGCGCTGTCGTCTTCAGTTCCGACGAGCGGCAGTTTCCCACGAAAGTCGCTACCGAACAATACGTAAGAACGACCAGCTCTTCCTGTGTACGGATAAAGGGACGGGGCACCGATCACAACATCGTCGAACCCGTCGCCGTTAACATCTCCGGCACCCGACACGGAGTAGCCGCTACGATCGAGAAAGAGATCTCCGAGCAACTGCATGCCCTGATCATCGGTTAGCGTCGCTAGTGTTAATCCTGTGGCGAATCCCTCAGGGCGGCCAAAGATCAAGTACGATTCACCGACTCCGGCCGAGCTGGTGCTGTCGACGTAAGGGGCTCCAACCGCGAGATCTGCAAAGCCATCTCCGTCGACATCGCCAACCAAACTGACAGAGAATCCGGCATAGTCGACGCCGTCGATTCCCGCGACGGCGGTCCCGTCAATGCCAGTGATACTGAAGCCACCGCCGGACCCATCCAGCGCACTCAAGTTGATCGTTGCGTCGAATCCGCTTGCTTTGCCAAAGACGACGAAGGCTCGGCCAGCGCCGGCAGGTGTTCCATCGTCGTCATCGTCCCAGGGATTATCTCGGTCACCAGGAGCGCCGACAAGGAGGTCTTCGAATCCGTCGCCATTGAAGTCGCCGGCGGAACTGAGCGAGAAACCTGCGCGTTCATAAGGAATCGCGCCATCAACTCGGAAACCATTCGTACCGTCCAAAACGTTAACGCCTTGTGCGGGATTCGTCCCTCCGAAGATAACGTAAGCGGAACCCGCGCCGAGGACGTTGTTGGGGTTAGCATACGGCGCACTTACCGCGAAGTCATCAAAGCCATCACCGTTCAAATCGCCCACCGAGCTTACGGCGGAGCCGAGGTGATCGTCAGCCGCTAAACCAAACAGTTGTATTCCGTCGTTGCCAGTTAGCTCCCACAGGTTGATCGTTGGATCGAACGCCGTTCCTTTGCCATAGACCAAATAGGCTTTGCCCGTTCCGGCTGTTACCGAAAGATCATCAACTGGTGTGCCGATTAGAAAATCGTCAAACCCATCACCGTTTACATCGCCAGCCGACGCGACCGACGAACCTGCTCGGTCATACTCCAGCAAGCCTTGAAGTAGCACACCGTTGCTTCCGTCCAATTCCGTCAGCAGTGCTGGCGGATCGGCACTGCCAAACAGGAGGTACGCTTGGCCCGTTCCAGCCAGGCTCCCCGTTCCAGTGCTTCGATCCGCGTAGGGGGCTCCAAGGATGAAGTCATGAAACCCATCCGCGTTCACATCTCCAGCATCGCTGACCGAAAAGCCCATGTGGTCGGCGGCATTGAGTCCAAATAGCCACTCGCCATCGTCGGCATTAATTCCTGGAGAAAGGAGAATGTCCTCGAAGCCGGATGACTTTCCGTACACGACATAAGTTGCACCGGTTCCTGTCGAAACGGTGGGGTCAACGGGCGCTCCAACCAGCAGGTCGTCGAACCCATCCGCGTTAATATCGCCCGCGTTGCTGACCGAGAATCCAGTCAAGTCCTGCGGCACAAGATTCGTCAGGACAATGCCTTGCGCGTCGAGTGGCCCAGCATCTCGCAGGTCTGCCAGTGGCAACACCGCCAATAATCGACGGTCTTCTAGTGGCTCGAGAAAGAGCCGCCGATCCCGGCTCCGATGGGTGGCTCGTCCGCCGGTCCTTTGCGAATTTCGTTGCTGTTTGTATGGATTTAGCCGGCCAAACACTGTGGCGACCTCCGCGCGGGATAAACAATTCACCACTTCTCATAGTAATTGGGGATTGAAATCCTGCACACGAAAATGCGCGTAACCACGGGCGACTTTCTCGATACCAGCTAACGATTATTCAGGCGGAATGGCGTGAATTGCTCGGTCACGAGCAGAATCGCCGTACCGACAGATCAGCTTAGTTTCATCGCTGGGGCGCTCTACATCAACGAGCCCGATTGTGGGTCGATGCCAACGCCATCGCAGAGCATCGCCAGGCATTCCATGACGATCAGCAAGGCACCGGGGTCGAGAGGATCGTCTTCGTCCTCGTCGCCACCGATGAAAGAGGCTTGTTCGAAGTGGTAGATATCGAACCGCGAATCGCAATCGCCCAGAAAGTTCAATTTGTCGCGGTCGCCTTCCCCTAGCGTGGATTTTGCGAGTGAATTCAGCAATTCTTCGCGTTGTTCTGTGACTTCTTCACCAGTGACGAATGTGATGTCCATCGCTGACGAATCTTCGGGCGAACGAAGCGTCAGCGATTCCAGCTGGCCGACTTCGTTCGCGACGATGTTCTCGAGCTCGTAATGCGAATCTTGTTCCTTTAGCGTCGCGGCAACAGCTGCGGCCTGTGGTCGCGTCGGCTGCACAAACAAGACAAAGTAAGTCTCTCGCCATTGATAAAGTTTGTTTTCAAATAGAGACATTCGTTACCGCCATTCGTCGTCAAATTCAGCTCCACCTTGCCAAGCGTCAATCGCTGTCAATATGTTATCGCGTTCTTCGCGGCTCGCCCAGACGGACTCTTCCTGTTCAAGCCGAACTTCGTAGTCACCTTCATGCATACAATCACTGTGCCCACAAAAATGCGGGACGTCCGCGATCCACATCACTCGGTACAGCGGGATGTGTTTATCATCGACTGTGCAAAAGACAGATGGCATGACCCATGCTCTCCTTATGATTGGCCCAGTTCCTGAGAACGTTTGGTGGCCGCGTCGACGGCGTCGATCAGCGCCGATCGCAGCCCGTGTCGCTCCAGTTCCTGGAGACCCGCGATGGTCGTTCCACCGGGACTTGTGACGCGATCTTTCAACACGCCAGGATGTTCGCCCGTGGATATCACCATCTGTGCCGCTCCCAAGACCGTTTGTGCCGCCAGCGCGGTCGCTGCCGCGCGGGGCAGTCCCGCTCGAACACCACCGTCACTGAGCGCTTCGATCATAGTGTATACGTAGGCTGGACCGGAACCCGAAAGGCCAGTCACTGCGTCCAATTGCGACTCGGGTACGGGAAACGCGATACCGACCGCGCCCAACAGTCGACCGACAAGCTCGCCATCCGCCGACGATGCCCCTGGGCCAAGCGAGTAGCCAGCGGCACCAGCTCCCACCAAACATGGTGTATTTGGCATGACTCGTACCACGCGTTCAGTCTTCAGACCATCGCAGAGTGCCGCCAGCGGTGTGCCTGCAATGATAGAGACAAATAACGTGCGAGCTGAATTGGATTCGGCCAGTTCCCGCGTAACATCAGAAATACATTGCGGCTTTACCGCGAGAACGACAACGTCCGCGGTATCAACAATTTCCTGATTCGAAGTTGCGATTCGGCTGCCGGAAACGAGTTCCGAAAACTGTGCCGCTGCTGCAGGGATCAGGTCGAAGGCCAAAATATTCTCAGCGGGAACCAGCTCCGCGGCCACGAAGCCACTCGCTAAGGCTTTCGCCATCTGACCGGCTCCGACAAAACCAATGGTCATTTCCGCCATCCAAAACCTCCAACCGCACGAAAACGCCTTAGGAAACTCGAACTCCTAGGGATTCATGCTACGTCAAAGACTCGGCTGGGACAATGAGAAGCTCAATTGTCGCGGCCGCGATCTGGCTCGAAACGGGTGCGGATATATGCGTCCCGCGCCTGGATTACTTCTGCGCGACAGTCGCTACGGATGCGACGCACCGATAGCGAGTCGAAGAGAATTTGTAGACGACGAATCCGAGTCCCGCACCCGCTGTCATGGCGATTGGAACTGTCACAGGCGTCACGACCATCAGCAGTCCCAGGCCGATGTTAGCGCCTCCGCCAGAATAGTTCGCAGCCGCGTACCAAAGCAATCCATAGGGCCCTGCACCCGACAGCAATGCGCCAGCGAAGGCACCGGAAGTTGACCATGCGGCTCGTGGTGAACGAAAGACCCCGGCCGTCAGTCCGAGCAGAATGAAAGGAACGCCGGGCATGACGCCCGAGTAGAAAAATTGAAACGGAGTGGCGGGATCGCCAAATTCGTGTGCCGAGTAGGAGAGTGCTGTCCCGAGTAATAGCGACAAAAGGCTTAAGCCCAGCATGAACTCTCGCGAACTGCGTCTGGTGATCCCAACAAGCATCAACGAACCGCCAAGCGGCAGCGAATACCACATCGCTCTTTCGAATCCGACGTAGCGATAGAGAGTGGCAATGATTGCGGCTCCGAACAGCAAAACGAGTAGGTCGAGAATACTGAACTGCAACGACGTGCGGTGTTCTGCTGTGGAGGGACCTTCTCGTTTTGAACTTTCGTGCGGTTGCGTGCTCATCAAAGTCGTCCTTCTACTGGGCTAGGCGCGTGAATTACGCGAATAGCAGTAGCAAAAAGGATACCAGAAAGCTCAGAGCAACGTTTTGCCCGCATCTGGTAGACCGTTGCAGTCGCGAACGAACACCGCAATGCAGCCATCGCCCTTCACTGATTTCGCTCGAACTCTACGAGGTGAGCTCAGCAGTGGAAGTCTGGTGAATCGCGCGTAGCAGGTTGTTAGCTAAGAGCTACTGCAAGACGAACACTAAGGAATTGTCCCAACTCAGACTCGAGTTCGCGTTGCAGGGTCGCAGCGTCAACTTTAATGGATGGTTCGAATGCAATGCGAGTCGTAGATCGCGAATCCGTTAATTCGGAACTAATTCTGCGTTTGGCAGCAGACGCGTTATTTGCTGGACGCGTCGTCGTTCCTTGCTTGAGGTTTGATGCGGCGAAGTTGCTGACCGAATTCAATTCGATGACACCGACAATGCGGTGGTTCGCATACGGCATAAGTGACGTCCTGAAGGAGAGAGTTGCAGGGACGTGATGAAGACTAGCTATTTTCTTCGACATGAAAACCAAAGAACTCGAACTATTGGTCGAGAAGTGCGAACGAAACGTGGACGTCCACTTCGGTTCAGACGCTCTCGTACGAATGGGACGGTCATGCCGTCCGGTCCACGGGATTCTGACAGCCTTACTTGGCTCGCTCCGCCACTCGAATCTGCGTTCGTGCCTGGATGACTAACCGATCGCGGATCGCCAGTTCCTCGTCGGTTGCCGCAGTTTGCTTCGTCGCCGACGCGAGTTGTGCGCGAGCTGCTTCGGCATCAACGCTTGAACCGAGTACTGCGCGGTTCGTGAGGATCGAGACGACGTTGTCGGCAACTTGGACGAACCCCCCGTCAACGTAGTATCGCGTTTCTTGACCAGCGGCACGAATGCGCATCTCGCCGTATCCGAGCCGACCGATCATCGGACTATGCCCGGGCAAAATGCCGACCTCACCGTCATAAAGCGGCATTGCCACAAACTCCGCCTTCGTTTCGAGCGCGGTCTTTTCAGGCGTTACGACGATACAGTTCAATTCGGCCATGATTTTGTTTTTGTAGTTCGTTACTTGTACTTGGCGTCACCAAGCGATGACAAATGACTATTTAGCGGCCTTGGCGGCCATCGCCTTCGCTTGCTCTTCGGCTTGTTCGATGACACCGACGTACATGAACGCTTGCTCCGGCAAGTGATCCCACTTGCCATCACAGATTTCCTCGAAGCTGCGGATCGTTTCGGCAAGCTTCGTGAATTCGCCCGACTTGCCGGTGAACACCTCGGCCACGTAGAACGGTTGCGAAAGAAAGCGTTCGATGCGGCGAGCGCGATGGACGATCAACTTGTCCTCTTCACTAAGTTCGTCGACACCCAGAATCGCGATGATATCTTGCAGCTCGCGGTAACGTTGCAGAGTCGTTTGGACTCGGCGAGCGATGTTGTAATGCCGATCGCCGACATACTGTGGATCGAGGATTCGGCTGTTCGACGCCAACGGGTCGACCGCTGGATAGATGCCCTTTTCCGAAATCGAACGCTCAAGATAGAGGAACGCGTCCAACTGGCCAAAGGCCGTTGCCGGAGCCGGATCGGTCGGATCATCGGCAGGAACGTACACCGCTTGTACCGAGGTAATTGCTCCCTTGCTTGTCGACGCAATTCGCTCTTGCAATGCTCCCATTTCCGTCGCCAACGTTGGTTGATAACCCACCGCGGAAGGCATGCGACCGAGCAACGCGGAGACTTCACTGCCCGCTTGCGAGAAGCGGAAAATGTTGTCGACGAACAGCAACGTGTCTTTACCCGTCGTATCGCGGAAGTACTCGGCCATGGTCAGCGCCGAAAGTGCGACGCGAAGACGAGCTCCAGGTGGCTCGTTCATTTGACCGAAGACCATCGCCGTCTGCTCAATAACGCTTCGACCAGTATCACCAATTTGAGCTTCCTGCATTTCTAACCAGAGGTCGGTGCCTTCACGAGTTCGTTCACCCACTCCCGCAAACACCGAATAACCACCATGCTCACGCGCGATACGAGCGATCAGCTCAGTGAGAATGACGGTCTTTCCAAGACCAGCACCACCAAACAGTCCCGCTTTGCCACCACGAACGAACGGAGTGAGCAAGTCGACCACTTTGATACCCGTCTCGAACAATTCCGTGCTTGTCGACAGCTCACTAACCTGAGGCGGTTTGCGATGGATCGGCAACCGCTCCGTGGCGTTAACTTCGCCTCGGCCATCGACAGGATTGCCGAGCATGTTGAAGACGCGGCCAAGTGTTTCTTCGCCGACAGGAACTGTCACCGGAGACCCCGTGTCGACGCACTCATGACCTCGTACCATGCCATCCGTGCTTCCAAGTGCGACGCAGCGAACACGTCCGCCACCGAGGTGCTGCTGAATTTCGCCGGTCAGATCGAGCTTGACGCCTTTATGTTCGCTGACGACCTTCACCGCGTTGTAAATCGGCGGCAAATTCGCTTCGTCAAACTGAGCGTCAAACGTTGATCCGATCACTTGGGTTACACGACCGGTTTCTGTTGCAGTTGCCATAGCTTCCAGTTTTCAGTTCTTAGTGTTCAGTATAAAGTTGATTCGAAGTTGGACGTTCGATGTTCGATATTCAACGTTCCCTAATTCTTCAATGCCTCGACGCCGCCGATGATCTCCATGATCTCGCCCGTGATTTGTGACTGGCGAGCACGATTGTAGGTCATCGATAGTTGTTTGATCATATCGCCCGCATTCTCTGTGGCCGCCTTCATCGCGACCATTCGAGCGATCTGCTCACTTACGGCTGCGTCGAGAAAGCACTTAAATAGTTTCACCTTAAAGCTGGTCGGCACGACCTCCTCTAAGATGCTCTCGGCAGACGGCAGGAACTCGTACATCGACTCGCCGGATGAAGCGTCCTTTGCATCGCCGGCGATGTCGGCGCCTTCGATACCGCCAAGCGGAAGAAGAGTTTCGACGATGGCCTCCTGCTTCCCGATGCTAATGAATCGGGTGTAGGCAACCTCGACGCGGTCGAGTCGCCCCGCTGCGTATTCATCGAGATAGCGGTTGGCGATCACTTCGACTTCGGCAAACCTTGGCTGGTCATCGAAGTTCATGAATGACTCGTTAGGCTCGATTCCCCGAAAATTTAATGCGGTAAGCCCTCGCTTGCCGGATACTTCGAGCTGGACATTCGCGACGGATTCCTGCAGCTCCTTGTAGCGGGGAATTGCTTGCCGAATGACGCCTCCGTTGTAACCACCGCAAAGCCCCCGGTTGCCGGTCAGAACGAGCAGCAGAGCGCTCTTGGTCTCTTCACGCGGCTCCATCAAAGGATGTCGCACTTCGAGACCACTGGAAGCTAAGTCCGAGACTAACTGAGTGATTCGACGCGTGTACGCAGTCGCTGCGGTAGCTCGGTCCATCGCCTTCTTGAATCGGGCGGTAGCGATCAACTCCATCGTGCGCGTAATCTTCCGAATGTTACGGACAGACTTGCGGCGTTTGTCGAGTGCTCTGGCGTTGGCCATGACTTAGTTAATCATTCGGAATGTGTAGGGGTATCGAAAACGCTCGCCGCGATTTGCCGCCATGCCAGCTTGGATGCTGTACACGATCGACATAATCAACACGACTAACAGTAGCGGCGAAGCACAAACGGTCGCGACGAGAACCAGCGAAACAATGAGAGCTGACAACTGAAAGTTCAACGCCTCTTTCGCCTGTTCCTCGATAAACTCCGATTCGTCTTTCTTGATGATCCAAATGACAAGCGGTGCTATGCACGACACACCGATGACAAAGGTCAAAAAGTAGGACAAGTGAGCCAGCATTCCCCAAGTCTTTTCATCGCTGGTGACATCCAGCTCGGACGACTTTACGGGCGGTACTTTCTCGGAGTCCACGAAACTAGCTCCTACTCCGCAGGTTTGTAACTCTTCATAAACTCTTCAATCGCAGCGACGACAGCTTGTGTGGTCGGATCGTCGGCTTTCTTCAGTGTGTCGCCTTTGTCTTTGTTCTCGTCCACCATTTTCCACACGGCGCTCTTTTGGTCTCGCATGTACTGGAGGAAAGCGTCTTCCCATGCTGGTACTTCACTGACTGGCACGTTGTCCAAGTAACCATTCACACCGGCGTACAAGCTGAGTAACTGGTCGGCAACGTAAAGTGGTTTGTATTGGCCTTGTTTCAGCAACTCGACCATCCGGTAACCACGATCGAGCTGGGCTTGCGTTGCTGCATCGAGATCGGTGCCGAGTTGAGCGAAGGCTTCTAACTCGCGAAACGCCGCCAAGTCTAATCGCAAACCACCAGCAACATTCTTCATCGCCTTCACTTGAGCGGCACCACCCACCCGCGAAACCGAAATTCCGACATTCATCGCTGGGCGAATACCCGCAAAGAACAAGTCAGGCTGCAGGTAGATCTGGCCGTCCGTGATCGAAATTACGTTGGTTGGAATGTAGGCCGAAACTTCGCCTTCCAGCGTCTCGATGATGGGCAACGATGTAAGCGAACCGCCGCCTAGCTCGTCGGACAACTTGGATGATCGTTCGAGCAAACGGCTATGGCAGTAGAACACGTCACCAGGGAAGGCTTCGCGGCCGGGTGGACGTCGCATGAGCAACGACAACTCGCGGTAAGCGACCGCCTGCTTCGACAAATCGTCATAAACGATAAGAGCGTGTTCGCCTTTCCACATGAAGTATTCGGCCATGGCCGTACCAGCGTAGGGAGCAACGTACTGAAGCGGAGCGGGCGAACTGGCACCGGAGACGATGACGGTCGTGTATTCCATCGCCCCTTGCTCTTCGAGGATTTTGATTACGCCAGCAACGGACGAGTCCTTCTGTCCGATGGCGACATAGAAACACTTCACCCCGGAACCCTTTTGGTTCAGGATCGCATCGATAGCAACGGCCGTCTTTCCCGTCTTTCGATCACCAATAATCAGTTCACGCTGGCCACGACCGATGGGTGTCATCGCGTCGACGGCTTTGATGCCGGTTTGCAACGGTTGCGTAACCGGTTGACGCTCGGAAACACCAGCGGCGATCACTTCGACGGGACGAGTCTCGGTCGAGGCGACGGGGCCCTTTCCATCGAGCGGGTTGCCTAACGGATCGAGCACACGCCCAACAACAGCTTCGCCGACAGGAACAGAAAGCAATTGCCCGAGGGCTCGAACTTCATCGCCTTCTTTGATCGAGAGATAATCACCGAGAATGATCAGTCCGACGCTGTTCTCTTCGAGATTGAACGCCAAGCCCCGCGTACCGTTGGGGAACTCGACCATCTCGTTGGCCATCACGCCGGACAGCCCGTGAACCCGGGCGATCCCGTCGCCGACTTCCAACACTGTGCCGACTTCGCGGACATCAATATTACTGTCGTACTGTTCAATCTCCGCCTGCAAGACGGAAGCAATTTCATCCGCGTTGAATTTCGTCATCTGTAGGATCCGTTTTTCTGTCTTATGATTCAGTCGGCCGAGGCGAAGCGGTCCAGGTTGTCCCGCAGTTGCTGACCGGTTTTGGATAACAATTCATCCTTCAAGCGAACCAGCCGGTTGGCGACGCTTGCGTCGTATACCGTATCGCCAATCCGTAGTTTGACGCCGCCGATCAGCTCCGGATCGACATCGACTTGAAGGTCCACGTCCTTCCCAAGTACTGCTTTCAACCGGTTCAGAACGAGATCGAGGGAATCTTGGTTCATCGGTTCGGCGGAGCAGAAGGAGACTTCGACCCGGTTTCGCAACTCGTTTAGCTGCTGGCGAACTGCTTGTCGAATGGCTTCGATGCAATCAAAGCGACCGTGACGAGCGACCACCTTTAAGAAGTTCAACAGCTCAACGGAGGTTTTGCCGCCGAGCGCCTTGTCCAGCATGGCAGTCTTCGCTTCGGCCGCGACACGGGGTGAAGACAACGTTGAAGCGAGGTGCTCCACCTTTGCAAGGACATCGTCAACGAATGAGTTCAGCTCGTCAAATACGGCTTCGGCGTTCCCGGCTTGTTCGGCAGCACCAAGCAGCGCCTTGCCGTATACGGCACCAAGGTACTGCTTCCCTGTATCAAACACTGCTTTGTCGCGAGCTTCCGTCATTTCGTACTTATCCAGCGCGAGGCTGCCTTGTTATTCGTCAGTTTCGGCTGGGTAGTTGGTCCATGGCTTCACGGACAAGATCCGAGTGATCTTCGGCCTTGAGCTGCTGGCGAACGATCCGACCGGCCAAGTTGACGGCCAAGTCGACGCTCTTTTCCGTCATCTCTTGTAACGCCACATTCTTGGCGACCTGAATGTCATTGACGGCTCGTTCTCGCTGCCGGTCGGCAGCCTCTTGAGCTTCAGCAAGGATTCGGTCCTTCGCCGTTTCCGCGTCCTTCCGAGCCTGAGCAACCAAATCGCGAGCTTCCTCGCCAGCCGCAGCCAATTTAGCCTCGTATTGCTTCAATTGCTCGGCTGCTTGTTCTTGGCCTTGCTTGGCTTCGTCGATCATCGACGCGATGGATTGCTCTCGCTTCTCCAACCCTTCCATGACCGGCCCCCAAGCGAACTTGCCGAGAACTGCCAACAAACAAACAAACACGACGAACGTCCAAATCGCGAGATCGCTCCTAAAGTCATCCGGCGAGTTCATCTTGTCACCGGCATTGGCATGACTCAGATCGTGATCAGCCTCGTGATGGCCCGAGCCACCATCGCTATGGACCGGCTCGTCTTCGCCGGCTCCATGCTCGGCGTTGGCTTCGGGATGAGCCGCATCGGATGTTTCCTCGCCCGGTGCAGATCCACCGCCCTCGGCTGGTTCCGCATCTCCAGCAACTGCCGACTGCGCGGGCTGCTCGTCATCGCCAAGAAGTGGCGACGCGCAAAACACAGCCATTGTAATGACAATGCTACTTACCAATCGGTGGTACATCTAACCGAGCCTCTTTACTTGCACGAGATCCGCGAAACGTGACTACTGAGCCCAAGGGTTTTGGGTCATGCAGATGTACAACGCGAAGAAGGTAAAACCTTCGATCAACGCCGCAGCGATAATCATCGCCGTTTGAATACTGCCGGCGATTTCGGGCTGACGAGCCATGCTTTCGTAGGCCGAGGCAGCCAGCTTACCGATGCCAAGACCAGCGCCGATGGCAACCAGTCCAGCACCAAAGGCACCCGAAAACTCAGTGCCACCGGTCCCTTGAGCCATCGCGGGCGCGACTAGCACAAGCAAGACAACCAAGCTTGTAGCAACAATCTTTGCAAAACCTTTCACAGAACCAGTCTCCTCTTTTCAAAATGTTTAATGGATTGTTCTTTGTTGGTCTAATGGTGGTGAATCGCCGCTCCAATGAACAGCGCGGATAGGAAGGTGAATACATACGCCTGCAAGAATGCGACGAATAGTTCCAAGCAACTGATCAGCACTGCGCCAATTAGGGAGATCGGGGCCACGACTCCCCAATAGTCACTCATGGCACCCTCGATGCTAAAGGCCATCATCATGATCGACAGCAAAACGATGTGCCCAGCAACCATGTTGGCGAGCAACCGAATCGACAAGACCACGTGCTTGATTAGTAACCCTAGTATCTCGATCGCCAGAATCATCGGCTTGAGAAAGATCGCTAGTACGAGCGGCAGCTCCATGCTTGGAATCTGATTCAAGAAAAAACCAACGACACCGAACTTCCGCATCCCGCAGACGATGACAGTACCGAAAGTCACGCACGCCAATGCGAACGTCACGCCCCACGCACCAGTCGGTGCTCCCATCCAAGGCAGCATCCCGAACAGATTACAGCCCAAGATAAAGAAAAACAGAGTTAGCAATAACGGCACAAATCGGTCGCCGTCATGTGACCCAATTGCCGGACGCGCAATTTGATCGCGGATGTAGACGACAAAGACTTCGAGCAGATTCCAAAGACCGCCTTTCGGTCGCCCGCCATCTTCAGTCTGCCGACCGAGCCAAGCGAATACCCCCCAAAGAATGAAAGCGATCACAACCTCAATGATCATGAACTTCGAGATCGTAAAACCGCTCTCTGGCTCATAGAAGTTACGCAACTCGCCAAACGGTTGCGGGATTAAGATCTTGCCGCTGAGATGATTGTTGTAAGCGTCCTTTGTTTCAGAAGACCATTCAATGGTCGTATCTTTTTTGAAACTCACGACCGCATCGTGCCCGCCCGCCCATTCCTTTGCTGTGGCCCACTGAGCACCAACACTAAGTTTTGCAGTCGTCGCGAACCATGTCGCGTAACTCTCGTGCTGTTCGAGGAAACGATCAAACGGCTTTCCATGGTTCTTGTGGTCGTGAGTCCAAACTTCGTACTCGTGAAGTAAGTCGTCCTTCGGCCCTACACTCGGATTTAACTTTGCGAATTCGTCATACAGGCGTTCCGCTTCCCAGGCTTGGAACTGCGGATCGAGCTGTACCCAAAGCGTTGGAAAGTCAGCTTTCGTCGGATAGTGCCGGGGCAAAAGGCCCTTCGGTACTTCGAAGTAGTAGCTGTCCTTGATGTGCAGAATCGCGGATGCCATGAGTTTCGACCTACGCCGCCTTTGAAACTTGTTCTTCCTTGAAGCCATTTACCAGACGAACCGCAAGAAGCGTTTCGACAAGCAGGCCGACCAGATAGAAGCCAACAATCATCCCGAATACGCCCGCTTCAGCAAGGGGCCCATTGAGTTTCGTTAAAAAGAATCCGACGGCCATAGGAATCGCCATACGGAACAGCATCGCCAAGCCGACACCGTTCACTGATTGCTGTGGATCGCGGAACAACGCGAGGAACGTAATCGCAATAAATCCGGCGGCTAAACAGACAACCGCCGCCACGGCTGCTGCCGCTACGCCCGCAAGCCCATGTGTCTGATGCCCGTAGTACGCGAATGCGGGAAACGCGACCGCGAACACAGCAACAAGCAACACCACTGCTCGGGCGAAGCTAAAGCTGGGAGCGGCGGGGGATGGTAGGGTCTGGTTCAACGTAACACCAACATCGGCCCAATCGGCCTTACGGTTTTGTGGAAAGAGTGACGCAACCGCGCGGGCGGGTCTTGCTCACAACATCTTTACGTTACGGAGATACACCGATTACGGGACCGGAAGACGCTCAATCGCTGATACGATTTAATTCGCAGTAAACGATTTATGAGACTCACCTTACGGTGAAATTCGGCCTTAACATCAAGCCTCCGCACTTGGGGAATCGCCCTAAGCTGAAACATTTATACCAGCACTCAATGCATGGTCAACCAACCCCGCGAATAGATTTTGTGCTTTTTTTCACAAAGTTATCGGTCGCTTGTAAGGTTTGGTAGACACGCCACTTACGCAGCCTCTGACGCCAGCAGAACGTGGCTTGATCGATCGAATCACCAGTTTGTATCGCCTGCACCATGCGCCAACGACGGGTAGATGCTTTATGGATTTTATAGAATCTTCTGCAAGCCGTTTTAGAAGCATGATTTAGGTCAATTAGACGATTCGCTTTGGCCGTCTAATGGGGGGCGTTAGATTGCGTGTAATCGTCCAATCGATTACACTCAGATGTATCGATGCGATCCTCATAACCGACCTGATTGGCGGGATGCCAAAACGGCTTGTGAGGCGCACTGATGACGGAATTCACTGAACAACTGATTAGTCCCTTGGCGCTTCGGCAGTCCTGCACCCCTCCAGCCCACAGTCAGCAGAACTCCTACCGCATAATCAGTGAACGCCGTCGAACGGGTCGCCGCCCGTCACCCCTTTGATGCGAATTGTTGCACGATGCCGGTTCGCGTTCCAGAACATCAGATGGTTACGGATTACCGTGTGAGTTCGAGCGTAGTTGGCCAGTCACGGATGGCGCTCAATCACGATAACCTGCCCGGCGGATAGTTCCCCGAACGGGCGACACGGCGGTAACGCGGAGGTCCAGTACTTTGTACACGACAGCGGCACTTAAGACACAAACTGTCAAAGATCTTGGAAAACTTGCAGAGAAAGTTGGGGTGCTGGGCTGGCGTTCCATGCGCAAGGACGAACTCGTCCGAGCGTTGGTACGAGCCGCAAAACGCAAGGCAGCTAAGAAAGCCAGCAAGACAGCGAAAGCATCCCCGGCCGCGAAAAAGGCCGCTCCCGCCAGACGGTCGGCATCGGTCAAGTCGCCTAGCCGGAAGGCAACCCCGCGCCCGAAAGCAGAACCACCCACGGACCCTCGCGTCGCGAAGAAGATTCAGCGCGCGAACGCGCAACGCGAACGTCAAAAGAACTTGGCCGCGTCTGCTGGTAAGCGAAAGTCTGCGATGAACGGGAATGGGCCTAAAAAAGACCGAGTCGTACTGCTCGTTCGCGACGCGTACTGGTTGCAAGCGTGCTGGGAATTACTTGGCGCAAGCATCGAGCGTGCTAGAGCCGCAATGGCAGAGCAGTGGCATTCAGCCAAACCCGTGCTCCGGCTCGTTCGCGCTGATGCAGGAAGCACGACCAATTCGTCAGAGCAAATCGTTCGTGATATTGAAATCCACGGGGGCGTGAAGACTTGGTATATCGACATACCCGGTGGCAGTAAAGGCTACCGCGTTGATGTTGGGTATCTCGCTGAAAACGGGAGATTCTACAGCCTGGCTCGTAGTAATGCGGTCACGACACCTCGTCCCGGCAGCGGTGATTCCGCAGCGAACGATTGGACGGAGATCGCCGACAACTGCGAGAAGATCTACGCGTTAAGCGGCGGCTACAGCGAAGACGGCAACGGCGAGTTGCAAGAGCTGTTCGAGGAGCGGCTTGGTCGCAGAATGGGGTCGCCCGCAGGCACACGTTTTGGAATGGGAGCCGACAAGAGTCTCGGGCGCAAATGTGATTTTGATTTCGACGTCGACGCGGAGATGATCGTCTATGGTGTCACCAAGCCAAACTCGCATGTCACGCTTGCCGGAACGCCGGTCAAGCTCCAACCCGATGGTTCCTTCTCCGCGAGACTGAGCATGCCCGATCGTCGACAGGTTCTGCCCGTTGTTGCCAGCAGCCCCGATGGCGTTGAACAGCACACGGTCGTCCTGGCGGTTGAACGCAACACGAAGGTGATGGAGCCAAAGATTCGCGAATCGAGTGAATAACGAGCTGCGATTGTGGCAGCCGGATGCTCGCACAAGTCTTAAGATTCGCCGTCGGTGCATTTACCGATTCAGCGAGGATTGACGCGTCGCTCGGCGTTTCACGCCAACGGGGCGGTGCAAACTCGTCTCCGTGCGGATGTGGGCAGAGTAGCTTTCCATCCAGTCGAAGGCGATCGCCTCAGCGTGTTCGCGCGACCTTGGCTCCTTCGCAACCGAGATTTGCCCGTCCCGCGTTAAGCCGAATTCACTGACATCGCTGTCGTGTGGGTTGGGCGGATAATCGAGAGCAAAGACCGAGTAGAGGCCAGTAGTCACACAGTGCCGATATTCGAGCGTGTACTCGTCCTGACCTTGGATCTGGTACGTCTCCGTCGCGATAATCGACTCCGTTCGACCGCGGGTGCGACCAGCAAATCGGCACAAAGCTGCACCACCGATAGCAAGCATAAACAGGACGCAAAGTGTGATTAATGTAGCCATGAGCTTGGGTTCTCCTGTCGCGCGGAGGGTCTGAGCGCCGGGTGGCCTGGATTGCCCCAAGTCGGACGATCCGGCACTCTTATTTAGGTTACGGTAACCTACGGACAGGCACCATCCTAGCTTTTGCAAACCGACCCAGCCGATTTTCTCTCAGAGAGGGTGGGAAGGATTCGGTTGTGCCGATTTGTTATCCGAATCAGAATCGATGAAGTTGGGAATCGAACCATCGACACTCGGCTGACTACAAGATAAGCTTCTCTTTTTCATTCCATCCCCGGCAAATTGGTCGGAGTTTTTTTGATCTATGAACCAGACTTCATCTGACCATCGCATGGCTCAAAATGCCAGCGATGACCGCACAGGTCGCGCCAGGTATTCGCTGGCCCTCGGAGTCGTCCTCCTCGGCATCTGGCTGCTCTGGTCAGGGCACTACACCCCGTTGGTGATCGGATTTGGTGTTGTCTCATGTGCAATAGTTTTGATCCTGACCCGTAGAATGAATATCGCGGACGAGGAATGTGCGCCGTTGCTCGGTCTGAGGCCATTCGTCTACTTGCCTTGGCTGATCAAGGAAATCACTCTCGCCAACATTGATATCGCCAAGCGGGTGCTGACTCCCGAAATGCCAATCAACCCACAGATGATTCGAGTTAGAGCCAGTCAGAAAGGCGACCTGGGTCGAGTGATCTACGCCAATTCGATCACGCTCACGCCAGGAACTGTCTCTGTCGATATGCAGGATGGCGAGATCGTCGTCCACGCCTTGACGTCGGAAGCCGCCGACGAAGACAAGTCGGGTGACATGGATCGCCGGGTCACAGCGTTGGAGGGGCTGAGCTGATGTTCGCGATTGCCATGGCAGCCATCTTGGTCACCATGGCCTTAGCCTTGGCGCGCGCCAGGCTGGGCCCGACCGTTTTCGATCGTATTCTGGCTCTGAATATGTTCGGCACCAAAACCGTGCTGCTGATTGCAGTGATTGGATTCCTGACCGAACGACCTGACTTTTTGGATCTCGCGTTGCTCTACGCACTGATGAACTTCATTGGCATGGTGGCCGTGCTCCGTTTCTCGAAGTACGGACATTTCGCCGATACGGAACCCGAAAAGAAGGCCGAATGACGTGGGTATCCTGTTTGACATTCTAAGTTGGACCTGTCTCGTCACGGGGTCGTTCTTCGCGGTCGTTGGGGGAATCGGCATCGTGCGCTTGCCTGATTTCTATACTCGGCTTCACGGCGGCGGAATCACTGACACGCTGGGCGCGGGTTTGGTGTTGGTTGGGCTGATGTTTCAGGCCGCAAAGGGCGGGGTGCTGTCAGCAGGATTCGAAGCCGGCCCTTGGCTCGTGCTGGGGAAGCTGGTGATGATTCTCTTTTTCTTACTAGTTACGAGCCCGACATCCTGCCATGCGCTAGCCAGCGCCGCGTTGACCAATGGGCTGCAACCAGAACTCTCGGAGAAGAAGGACGAACCGTCTCGCTAATCAATATGTCTTTGACCGATGTCGCCACTCAAATAATCGTGATTCTGCTGTTGGCCCTGCTGGTAGGCACAGCCACCACGATTGTGCGCATGCGCGACTTGTGGGCTGCCGTGATGCTGACTGGGATATTTAGTTTCCTGGGCGCTTGCTGGATGTTGATTCTCGATGCACCGGACGTTGCCTTTACCGAAGCTGCGGTGGGAGCCGGGATCGCCACGGTCTTGATGCTCGCCACCTTAGCTCTGACCAGTCGCGAGGCGAAACCCCCGCCGGAATTTCCCATCTTGCCGATCCTTGTGGTCTTCATGGCCGGTGCAGCGTTGGTGTTCGGAACCTTCGACATGCCGCACTTTGGCGATCCCTCCGCGCCTGCCCACACCCACGTCATGTCGGAGTACATGAACGACACCGTACCGGACGTTCGCCAGAGCGCGGCGCATCGCGACAAGACTCACGACGAACACGATGATTCGCAACACAGCGTCGCACATCACGGCGTCGGCGTGCCGAACATTATCACCTCGGTCCTCGCCAGCTACCGAGGCTACGATACTTTGGGCGAGACGGTCGTGATCTTTACGGCAGGGATCGGAGTGTTGTTGCTGCTGCGTGGTAGGCGAGAGCGGCGAGACGTAGAGGAGGACGAAGGATGAAACAACACGCCATCCTGCGCGTCACCTCCAAGGTCTTGATCCCATACATTCTGCTGTTCGCGCTGTACGTCCAGTTTCACGGAGACTATGGTCCCGGTGGCGGTTTTCAGGCGGGAGTCATCTTCGCAGCAGGCATCATTCTCTATGGGCTCGTATTTGGACTCAACGCAGCACGCATTATCGCTCCACCAAGCGTGCTAGAGAGGCTGATCGCGCTCGGCGTGTTGATCTACACTGGGACCGGCGTCGCTACGATGCTCGCCGGAGGCAACTTCCTTGATTACACCGTGTTGCAATACGGCGTCTTTGATGGCACCGTGCTTGCAGACCATCTGCCGCAGGGCCAGCACCTAGGTATCCTCTTAGTTGAGTTAGGAGTAGGGATCACGGTTGCCGCGGTGATGATTTTGATCTTCTACAGTTTCGCAGGACGGGAGCGTTCGCGATGAGGGAGATTCTCGGGCTTTATAACTACTGGGTTGTGATCTTTCTAATGATGACTGGCTTCTACGTCGTCATTGCCCGACGCAACTTGATCAAGAAGGTCATCGGCCTGAACATCTTTCAAATCTCGGTCTTCTTGCTGTACATCACGATGGGGAAAGTCACCGGCGGTACAGCTCCAATACTGCCAGCCAGGCATTTCACAACTGGTGAGGAATTCCAAACCTTCTCGAACCCGCTGCCCAGTGTGTTGATTCTGACGGCGATCGTCGTCGGCGTGGCAACAACAGCAATGGCGTTGGCGTTGATCGTGCGCATTCACGAGGCGTACGGCACGATCGAAGAAGACGAGATTCTAGCGCAGGATCGGGAGCAGTAATGGAGCAGCATCTACCCGTCCTTTTGATCATAACGCCGCTGATCGCAGCCCCGCTCTGCGTTCTCGTTCGCCAGCGTGTGGCTGTGTTCGGCCTTGCATTGGCAGTCTGCTGGGCCGTGTTTGCCATGGCGATCATGCTACTAGCGCGAGTGCTGGACTCCGGAGAGATCACCTATCAACTCGGCGGCTGGGCCGCGCCGTGGGGCATCGAATACCGCATCGACACACTCAGCGCCTTTGTGTTGCTGTTCGTTTCTGGGATCGGCGCGGTCGTGTTGTCTTTTGCTCCCCACAGCATCGCTCGCGAGATTCGCAAGGACCAGCACTATCTGTTTTTCACGGAATACCTGCTGTGTTTAACCGGATTGTTGGGGATCACCATTACCGGCGATCTGTTCAATCTGTTCGTGTTTTTGGAGATTTCGTCGCTCTCGGCCTACGCATTGATCAGCCTGGGGGCGCGAGGGGGCGTACCCAAAACGCGCCGAGCCTTGATCGCGGCCTTTCATTACTTAGTCATGGGCACGATCGGAGCGACGTTCATTCTGATCGGCATTGGTTTGCTGTACATGATGACGGGTACGCTGAACATGGCGGACATGGCTGTGCGACTGCGCGAGACCGTCGAAATCAACGGGTCATTCAAACAAGTCAATGAGACCCGGACAGTACTCGTGGCGTTTGCCTTCCTGTCGGTTGGCATCAGCTTGAAGATGGCGTTGTTTCCCTTGCACATGTGGCTTCCCAACGCCTATACCTACGCGCCTTCCGTCGTGACCGCCTTTCTCGCGGCAACAGCGACAAAAGTCTCCGTCTACATTCTGTTGAGGCTAATCTTCACGATCGTCGGAGCTGGCTTCGCCTTTGAGCGACTGCCGCTCGACACCGAGCTGATGGTATTGTCGATGATCGGAATTGTCGTGGCCTCGGTGACCGCCATCTTCCAAACAAATATCAAAAGGATGCTGGCCTATTCGAGCGTGGCTCAGATCGGTTACATCGCGTTGGGAATCAGCTTCGCATCGCCGGACGGTCTAACCGGCGCGATCGTCCACCTGTTCAACCACGCGCTGATCAAGGGCGGCCTGTTTCTGGCAATGGGTTGCCTCGTGCTGCGGTTGGGTTCGACCGAGCTTGACGACATGCGTGGCATCGGGCGGCGGATGCCCTGGACGATGTTCGCCTGGGTGGTGGGCGGTCTTGGTTTGATCGGCGTGCCAACGACGGCGGGCTTTATCAGCAAGTGGTATTTGATCAGCGCGGCGCTCGAGCGAGGCTGGTGGCCGGTGGCCGTGCTGGTTCTGCTCAGTTCCCTGTTGGCAGTGGCTTACGTTTGGCGAGTCGTTGAGGCTGCTTATTTCCAAGACGCGCCTGAGCAACATGCCGAAGTCACCGAAGCGCCGGTCGTCATGCTCATCCCGACGTATGCCCTCATCGGCGCGACTATCGTCTTCGGGCTGTGGACGTCCGTATCGGCCGGAGTTGCACGACAAGCGGCGGAGTTGCTGCTCGAGGTGACGCCATGAATCCCGAAACAACAATCAAGCTGGCACTCGCGCTGCCTCTGGCGGTCGTGGCGACGACCGTCTTCTTCGGCGAGCGGCAACGCAATCTTCGCGAGTCGTTCACCCTGTTGGGCGGCGTCGCGTTGTTCCTCGCCGTCGCCTTGCTAGTCCCAGCCGTCACGTCGGGTGATCGACCGGCAACCACTCTGTTCGAGATGATCCCAGGCTTGGCAATCGCCTTCGAAGTCGAACCGCTCGGCATGTTGTTCGCGCTGGTCGCTTCGGGACTTTGGGTCGTGACAACTTGCTACTCGATCGGCTACATGCGAGCTCATCACGAAGAACATCAGACGCGGTTCTTTACTTGTTTCGCGATCGCTATCTTCGCTGCTATTGGTGCAGCCTTGGCTGCCAATATGTTCACGCTGTTCGTTTTTTATGAAGTCCTGACGCTTTCGACCTATCCGCTCGTCACGCACCACGGCACTGAAGCCGCTCGCAAGGGTGGCCGGACTTATCTTGGGATCTTGTTGTTCACGTCGGTGGCGTTTCTGTTAATGGCCGTTGTCTGGACGTGGATGATCGCCGGTACGCTGGACTTCCGACCGGGAGGAATCCTCGCGGGCAAAGCCGACAACACGGCACTCTGCGCGCTGCTGGGACTCTACGTTTTTGGAACCGGCAAGGCCGCGCTGATGCCGTTTCATCGCTGGTTACCCGCGGCGATGGTTGCACCAACACCGGTCAGCGCGCTCCTGCACGCGGTCGCGGTCGTCAAGGTAGGTGTATTTACTGTGATGAAGGTGGCGGTCTACATCTTCGGAATCGATCTGCTGAAGACCACGGGGATTTCGGTTTGGCTGATGTACGTCGCCGGAGCAACGATCCTGCTTGCGTCGCTGGTCGCGTTAACAAAGAACAATCTCAAAGCACGGCTGGCCTATTCCACCATTAGCCAACTCTCCTACATCGTGCTCGGCGCGATGTTGGCGAACAGTTGGGGCGTGATCGGAGGAAGCATGCACATCGCGATGCATGCGTTCGGCAAGATCACTCTGTTTTTCTGTGCCGGTGCGATTTACATCACGGCGCACAAAACCGAGATCAGTGACATGCGCGGCATTGGCCGCACCATGCCCTTCACGACCTTCGCGTTTCTGCTCGGTTCGCTCAGCGTCATCGGTCTGCCGCCTTTCGGCGGCTCGTGGAGCAAGTGGTATCTCGCGCTCGGCGCGACCGAAGCGTATCAATGGCCGCTGGTCGCCGTGTTGATGATCAGCTCGCTGTTGAACATCGCCTACTTGATGCCGATCGTGGTGCGTGGCTTTTTCTTCGCTCCTGTCGATGGTCCCGAACAGCCCAAGATGAACGAAGCGCCGCTGCTCTGCGTGGTCCCACTTTGCGTGACCGCTGTTGGCAGTCTCGCTTTGTTCTTCTTCGCAGATGACGTTTATCAATTACTGCTGCCGATTACGTTAGGTTCTGTCCCGTGATTCGTTTAACGGCGAGATGAAAGACGGCACGATGGATTCGGACAAAAAATACTGGCTCGACGATCCTCGCAACGTGAACAAGATTGTTTACACGCTGTACGCCGTGTGCGCGCTCTTGGTACTCGGCGATCTGCTGTACCACAAACATGTGCATTTTGAGTTCGAGTATTGGTTCGGATTCGCCGGCTTCTTTGGCTTCATTGCTTGCGTGGCGCTGGTGCTGGCCGCGAGATTGTTGCGCGTCGTGCTGAAGCGGGAGGAAGACTACTATGATCTATAGTGTTCCTCCGGGCATGTTCCTCATTCTCGGCGCGCTGCTCATCCCCTTTCTGCGCGGTCGTGTTCGGTCAACGGCACTGCTGCTGTTGCCGATCTTAAGCGCGCTGCATCTACTCGCGTTCGTTTCCGTTCCGGCTGTCACACACTACTCGCTACATGTATTCGGTTACGAGTTGACTCCGACGCACATCGACGGACTGAGCCTAGTGTGGGGCTACATCTTTCACATCGCAGCGTTCGTCAGCGCCTTGTACTCACTGCACGTAAAAGACGCCGTGCAGCACGTTTCCGGATTGATTTACATGGGAGCGGCGATCGGTGCCGTCTTCGCCGGCGACCTGATCACGCTGTTCGTTTACTGGGAGCTAACAGCCGTCTCGTCGGTGTTTTTGATTTGGGCCAGCCGCACGGAGCGATCGTATCGCGCGGGGATGCGCTACTTGCTTGTCCAGGTCGGCTCGGGCGTGTTGTTGCTTTCGGGGATTCTGTTTCACTTTCGCGATACGGGATCGCTCGCTTTTGACAGCGCGTTCCGCGAGTTGTTGCCAACGGGCGAAGGACTCTATGTCGGACTCAACTCGCCCGGGACGATCTTGATCTTCATTGCCTTCGGCATCAAAGCCGCCTTCCCGCTGTTGCATAATTGGCTGAGCGACGCCTACCCAGAAGCCACCCCAACCGGCACGGTCGTCCTCAGTGCCTTCACGACCAAGTTGGCGATCTATGCCTTGGCCCGCGGCTTTCCTGGCACGGAGATCTTGATCTACATCGGTGCCGTGATGACCGCCTTTCCAATCTTCTTCGCCGTGATTGAAAACGATCTGCGCCGTGTGCTGGCTTACAGTCTGAACAATCAGCTTGGTTTCATGGTCGTGGGGATCGGCATCGGCACGTCGCTGTCGCTCAACGGAACGGCGGCGCACGCCTTTGCCCACATCCTGTACAAAGCCTTGCTGTTCATGTCCATGGGCGCGGTGCTTATGCGGACCGGCACGATCAAGGGTTCGGAATTGGGCGGCTTGTACAAGTCGATGCCGTGGACAGCTGGCTTCTGCATCGTGGGCGCGGCGTCCATCTCGGCGTTCCCACTGTTCAGCGGTTTCGTTACCAAATCTTTGATCCTGACTGCGGCTGCCCAAGAGCACCATACGGTTGTCTGGTTGGTCTTGCTCTTCGCGTCGGCCGGCGTCTTTCACCATTCAGGCATCAAAATTCCGTACTTCGCTTTTTTCGCACACGACTCGGGCACGCGAGTGAAGGAAGCACCGTGGAACATGCTCGTCGCGATGGGAATCGCCGCGACGCTTTGCATTTTGATCGGCATCGTACCTGGTCCGCTCTATTCCATCCTGCCGTATCAAAATGTGGTGGTCGAACATGTGACGATCAGCATCTTGGACCATCACATTTACACAACGACACATGTAATTACACAATTGCAGCTCCTGTTGTTTTCCGCATTGGCATTTACTGTGTTGAATCGCTGGAAGGTCGGAGGCGCTGCGATCTATCCACCCGAGTTGCCTTCAGTGAACTTGGATACGGATTGGATGTATCGGCGACTGTTTCTGCGGGCGAAGGGGCAGAGCCTTTCTCCCGTCGAGAGGATGCATGCCTTGTTGGGGCGGATGCGCGCCGCGGTCGACGCGCTGGTCGCATCTTTGCTGAGCCAATCGCAGAATATGGTGCGTCACTTCCTCGGTCCGCATGGTATGCTGCCAAGAACATGGTCCATCAGCGCCAAGGCCGCCTGTGCCGTCCTGTTGCTAACCGGATATTTGGTGCTCTACTACGTCTATCTGTGATGCGTGACCTTCTGCACTTGGCTCGCGCTGCTTCGGCTAAGGAAATAATTTCGTGACAATCCTCTGCCATGTTCGTGTTGTCAACGCGATTCTTCGAGGAGCCGATAAGGGCGTACGCCGCCAACGCGAGAGTGTGCTGGAGATGTTGAGGTCTTGGAGAAGCGAGAGCTGCGAGTTCTTCGCAACTCACGCCGAACTCGTTCGTGTCGAATCAAGTTCGAATGCCCACCGCCGCTTGCCTAGGGGATCCGCTGTACGAAGCTTGTCCCCATTTAAAAGTGAGAAGTTTGGTGCGATTCGAGGGCAAGCACGGGAGTACGATCGACGCGCCATGTTTGGTGTGGGGAAGCATTGGCTGGAGCATCTCCCTATTGCGACGGTGACGAGTCGATTTTCAGCCAGATCTTCCACTGAGAAATACTAAGGAGCCTTTTCATGCGAAGGCTATTTGGAGTGCTCACCGCAGTGGCCCTTGCACTGGCAATGACCGTTCTCTTGCTAATCGGTCTCGTAAACTATCTCCCTTCGCCGGACGCGAAACCAACTGGTGGGGTCGACCCGGATGCCATCAAATTGTCGACTAATGTGCCAGGCATCGGGCTGCCGAGATTGCATAAGGCAAGTGAAATTAGACTTGCCGATGCCGATGAGGTTATTGGTGTGGCCGCAGCCAACGAATTTCGTGCCTACCCGATCGCAACTCTGCAAGACTTCCGTTGTCGCATCCTTAATGACGTAATCCGAGACATCCCGATCTCCGTCACCTATTGCGTTCAGGCTGATCATGTCCGGGTGTTGACGTGCGATCTGGCAGGGCGACCGATCGACCTACACAACGGCGGTTTGGACCGACAGGATCTGATGCTCTATTTGTTCAACGGTGCCAGGTATCGGCAGTCTTCGCAGGAAATCCCGTTGCAGGATTATCAGTTTGATCGTACGAGCTGGGGACAATGGAAGTTGCAGCATTCTTCGACTCTTGTTTATGCAGGGGAAATCGAGAGCCGTTCGTTGGAGGGCTACTGATCTCTACGTTCGCCAGCTTCCGATTGTGAAGTCGCGGCCAATTTGTTGGAGTGACGAGGAAATTGAAAGTCCTCGGCGGTGTTGTTCCGATGAGACTGGAACTCGGTCTTTGAGTTCACGTGTACGCCCGAACGGTTGACACCATGACAAATACCCCCCCCAAACGGGTTTGCCTTGGACGTCAACATAAAAACGCCGCGGCAAGGCACGAAACCAGAAATCTTCCAAAAGTTCTTGACTTTCTTAGGACGGTCGCATAGCCTTTTGACTTAGTCATTTTTTCGTCATGTCTACTCGGAGTAGTTCCCTACACATTTAGCTCTTTTTTCTAACTTTTTCTCTATTTCGTGAGGTGTCTGATGGCAAGGTTCAGATCTTACCGAATGTTCTCCGTGAGGATGGCGTTCACTCTTGTTGAATTGTTAGTGGTTATCGCGATCATCGGGATCTTGGTGGCGCTCTTGCTCCCGGCGGTTCAAGCAGCCCGAGAAGCAGCACGACGAATGCAGTGCAGCAACAACCTGAAGCAGTATGGACTCGCGCTTCATAACTACCATGATACGTACAAGCAGTTCCCGCAGGGGAATGCTGGGTTCGCAGCCAACAACAACTGGGGCCGACACGAAAACGGTTGGCAGTTCGCTGTGATGCCTTTCATTGAACAGCAGCCCTTTTACGACTATGTGTCGGAGAGAGCAATAAATGGCAGCCAAGCAGAGCGACAAGTCCACTGGCAGACTATGCCGGATGGACGTTGGTCGCGCGCTCTCACGTTCGCGCACGCTAGGTGCCCCAGCGACGATAGTGAAATCCATCGGGACGGTGATGCAAACTGGGGTTCATTCGTGTCCAGCTATACTGGCAGCCTGGGCTCGCAGAGGATTCCGTCGCCCGTCGCATCATGCAATACGTGGTTGACGCCAGACGTTCACTACGAGAACCCGCAGGGAGCTGCAGATCACGGAAATGACTACGGTAACCGATCCATCTCGGGTATGTTCGGGCGTATCATGGCGAAGGGTACAAGTATCGCTGAAGTCAAGGATGGGACGGCGAATGTCATCTTCGTGGGTGAAATGATGTCAAAGTGCCACGACCACGTTAGTGGTGGTTTTCTGGGCTACAACGGAATGGGGAACGCCCACGCAGGGACCCAAGTACCGCTGAACACAATGACGACATGTGCCCGCGACCAGCAGGATTGCACCGATCGTCATTGGGAGGGTAACTCTGGGGGAGGTGGCGTAGCCACATGCGCCTGTTTTGCGAAGAATAATTGGAATTACTCCTGGGGATTCCGTTCCGCGCATCCTGGTGGATCGCAATTTGTCTTCGTGGATGGCAGCACACACTTTTTGCCAGAGACCATCGACTATGTCACTTATCAGAAGCTGGGTGGCCGAACTGACGGTAGGCCCGTCACGCTCGAAGAGTGATGTTTGCAACCGTTACATGCGCACCGGCGTTTGCCGCGAGGCGAGCGCCGGTGTGTAGGTTTGTTTGGTGATTCATTGAGTACTCTTTTCATTTGCTTGGAGGCGTAGTGTGATTCGATTTTCTTTTGCGGCAATCGCGTGTGTAGCATTGGTGGTAACTTCTGTCGGTTGTGGCGGTTCTCAGACCAGCACCGAGGACCCCGGCCTTGAGCCAACGACGACGGAAGAAATGGAGAAACGCATGAAGGAAATGCAGGGCGGCGCAGAGTACGATAAGATGAAGCAGATGTCGGGACCGACCGCCCCCGGACAGACAGCACCGCCAGCTGGCAATTGACGTTCGCTCCGCTGTGGGCGTCTTGAAGACGAGGCGATTGCGCATTCGAAGAAAACGACCGCATATGTTGCGTCTAACGGGTACGACTCGTGCGCGGGTTGCACGTATTCTGTTGCTTTCGACCTTTCTGGCGTCGCTTACGCTAGGCTCGGTTGTGACTTTGCGTCAGGTGCGCTTTTGGCGGTTGGTCAGCGATACTCGCGTGGCCTTAGAAACGGGAGAGTATCGGGCAGCGATCCAGTCAGTCGAGAAAACACTGCAGGGATACCCCGAGAACGCGGAAGTCCGCTACGTTGCAGCTGTCGTATATCGTCGAGCCGGGATGCTCAACGACGCAGACCGCTCGTTGCGCGAGGCGTCGCGGCTTGGCTGTGCTGATCCGCGCATCGAGTTGCAGCGTTGTCTGACGGTTGCCCAATCAGGGCGCGTTGACGAAGCCGAGCCTCGGCTACGTGAAATTATCCGTGGTGGTGCCGTAGATGACGATGCACACCAAATCTACGAGGCGCTTGTTAAGGGATATATGGTTTCCTATCGACTGAAGGACGCCTGGGATTGTCTCGAGTTCTGGACGGCTTGGCGTCCTGCGACGACGAATGCAATCTTATGGCGAGCGGAGATTTACCAGCGAATTGGCGATTCCAAAACTGCCGTCCGGGAGTATGAAGAAATCCTTGCCGCCAACCCGAATCACTTCGAATCCAGGTTGAAGTTGGCGGAATTGCGATTCGAGCTACGTGACGTCGTGGCGGCCCGTCGAGATTTCGAACACTGCCTCACGGTGGCGCGCGATGCCCCCGCCATCTTGGTTGGTCTCGCAAAGTGTAATCAGCTAATGGGTGACACGAAGCAGGCCGCGAGCTTTGCCGAAGAAGTTCTTGCGGGCGATGGAACGACTCGCCAACAGGCGGACGCTTGGGTAGTGCTGGGGCAACTGAGGTCGACCGCCGGTCAACCTGAAAAGGCGACCGACGCCTTCCGGCACGCCGTCGAGTTAGTTCCGAACATAACCGAGGCACATCACGGCTTAACCCAAACGTATTCCGCGATGGGAAACAAGGAACTTGCCGAGCAACATTGGAAAACGGCTCTTCAAGTGTCCCAGCAGAATATTCGGATTTCGGAAATCGCCTCGGCACTCGCCAAGAATCCTGCTGAGATTGAACTACGGTGCGAATTGGCTCGAATCCTCCTCCAACAGGGACGTCGGGAAGAAGCCGAGAGATGGCTTTGGACAGTGTTTTCGCTGGCTCCAGAGCATGCCGCAGCTCAGCAACTCCTTGCTGCGATTGCTCAGAGCGATTTAGCCGAGACTCCAGCGGCTGTTACCAACGTTGAAGTTCCAGAGCCGTCTACTGGCCAGGACGACCAAGTCGTTCCAACTCCAACGCCAGGTTCAGAGCTTCCGGAATCTTCAAAATGAATTCTCCCCGCTCGCTGGTCCGCAGTTCCCCGCCTTTTATGATCGTCGGCATCGTACTGTCTCTTTGTGGCTGTGGTCGCAGCCCAGACATCAACGAGCCGCCTGTGGATGTCACCTCCGGACCAATTACTGAATTGCCGACCTCACAGCTGAAATTCGAGGACGTGGCCGCCGACTCCGGGGTTCGTTTTACCTTCCGAAATGGTGGCGAATCCGGCCAATGCACGATTCTGGAGTCGCTGGGTGGCGGCGTCGGGGCTCTGGATTTCGACGGGGATGGTTTGGTAGATCTCTGTTTTGCGGGCGGCGGGAAAATTCATAAGGAACAACGGCTGAGCGGGCTCCCAATGGGGTTATTTCGGAATCTCGGAGAGCTGAGCTTTCAACAGGTCACGGACCAGGCAATGACGGTTCGAGACGAACTGTATACACATGGCGTTGCCGTCGCGGATTACAACCAGGATGGTTTCTGTGATTTTCTGGTCAGCGGATATGGGGCAATGGAGTGTTGGGAGAATCAGGGGGATGGTACTTTCCGGGAAGTGGGAGAAGCGGCTGACTTAGTCGATTCGAGTTGGAGCACAAGTCCTAGTTGGGCGGACCTCAATGGGGACGGCAACCTCGACCTGTTTGTCCCGCATTACGTCAACTGGTCGTTCCAAAACCACCCCTTCTGCGAAGGACCGAAATCGGACCAGCGGGACATCTGTCCTCCTAAGTCTTTCGAAGGTAATGCGGACGCGATCTATTTCAACAACGCGGACGGGACTTTTTCGAAGGGGGACGAAAGCACCGGTTTGCAGCCCGATGGGAAGGGGCTGGGATCGTTGGCGGCGGACTTCGATAACGATGGGGATGTCGATATCTACGTCGCGAACGATACCACGGATAATTTCCTATATATCAACGATGGCTCCGGTAAGTTTGAAGAGCTTGGAATTCTCAGCGGCGTTGCCGTCGGAGCGCGCGGAACGCCGGACGGTAGCATGGGAGTGGACATTTGCGATTTCAATTCTGACGGACGGCCCGACATCTGGGTGGCGAACTACGAACGCGAAGCGTTCGGCCTGTACCGGAACGAAGGAAATGCAGTGTTTCTACATGTCAGCCAGAGCATGGGGATCACGGCGCTCGAACATTTGTTTGTCGGGTTCGGCACAGCCGTCGCTGATTTTGATCAGGATGGGGACGAAGACATCGTCGTCGCGAACGGCCATGTAATTCTCTTTCCCTACCTAGCCCCGCGCCGCCAACTGCCCTTACTGCTCGACAACCTGGGGCGGCGATTTGAGCAAGTTCGAGTCGCGCGAGGCTATTGCGCCGCACCTCACGAAGGCCGAGGGCTGGCCGCTGCGGATTTGGATAACGACGGCGACTTGGATCTGGCGATTTCGCATCTCAACGAACCAGTCGCGTTGTTGCGAAATGATGCTCCCCAGGGCCAATGGCTGGCCGTAAAACTCGTTGGCACATCGTCCAATCGCGATGCCATCGGGGCGAGGCTCGTCCTGCAGACTTCCGAAGGTGTCTTGCATCGGTACGTCAAAGGAGGCGGAAGCTACTTGTCGAGTGGTGATCGACGAGTCTATTGGGGAATTGGCAGCGGAGTTATTATTGAGCAGCTGACAGTCCATTGGCCCAGTGGACAAGAGCAGATTCTTACGAACGTTGCGCCTAATCATCAGTTGACGTTGGTTGAGTCAGGACCGTCGAAGTCCGCGGAGACTCGTTAGGCGGACATCAAGCAATGAAACGTAACAAGTTGCCGCTCACGACCTCTCGCAGAAGACGCCGTCTTGTACTTGGGGCGGCGGCGGTCGTTCTCGGGCTAGGTTGTTTGGTCTTAGGAAGATGGCCCGCGTGGGAGTCGCAGCGGGCCGAGCGGGAATTCGGATCCGCCGAAGCTGCGATCGCCCGGGGAGACCTTAAACAGGCACTCCGCATTGTTGAGGATCTGGCATCGTATCACGACTTTGCGCCGCATCGGCATTATCTGCGTGGTCTTTGCTATCTACGAGAGCAACGGTTATCGGACGCACTAGACGAGTTGCAGTACTCCCGTTTCCACCCTCAGCTTGAGGCAAAGTCGTTCGTCGCTTCCGGCCATGCTTTGTACGAGATGGGAAAGGCCGATCAAGCCGTGCAAATGTGGACAAAGACCTTGGCAATCGACCCCGATGTCATCGATGCCCATCGCTGGCTCGCGGTGTATTACTACGATGTGGGAGCGACGGCAGATGCTCGACAATATCTCCGACGTGTCGCCGAGCTTGATCCGGCCGATGGTCGTCCAGATCGCTTGATGGGGCTAATGAGCTTCGATGCTCAGAACTTTGATGAAGCCATCGAGTATTACCGGGAGTCCTTGAGACGAGACCCACAACCATCGGATCGGGAGAGCGTGCTCGCGGAACTGGCGGAGTCTGAGACAAAATTGCACCACTACGATGAAGCATTGGAGGTGCTTAAGCAATGCCAGCCTTCCGTGATTCAGAAGGTGCTGACTGCAGAGTGTTACTTCAACCAGGGAGACGTCCAGCTGGCGATCCGTTTTGTTGATGAGGCACTACGTGACGCCCCCAATGACATTGATGTACTCGAGCTGAAAGGCCGATGTCTACTCCACGAAGGCCAAGTAGAGACAGCCACCAAGGTGTTCGAGAAAGCGGTCGGAGTAAAACCGAAGGATTACATTGTTCGCCTGCAATTGGCGCAGACATACCATCGCCTCGGCCGCACTGAGGAAGCAAAACAGCATAGCGAAATCGGACGAGGGTTTCGTGAAATGTGGAATCGGTTTGCCGATCTGCACGAACAAGCCGTGCGGAAACCGTCCGATGCGGCAATTCGGTTCGAGATGGGAAAACTCGCCATGGAACTGGACCGTCCGGACCTAGCTAAGGAATGGTTTCGCGCGACGATGTATCTGGATTCGGGCCATGCGCAGGCCGCAGCGTTGTTCAACCAGTTGAGTTCACGGGGCGCAGCTTCGCCAGCGAACTGATCGCGTGGTGCTTAAGGCATGGCGGCGTGGTCTATTATTGGCCGCTGTCCCTCGGCGTGTTCCGCCAGAGCGTTAGTGACGGCTCCGGCTCTGATTCACTATCTTTATCCCTCGTTACGAAGTTGCCTACTGCCAGGTCGATGTCGCCATCTCCATCGAAATCGCCGACCTCCAGAGCTGCGTGGCGGCATGAGTCTACTTCGAGTACGTGCCTAATGAACTCACTGGGCGATTTCTGTTCGAGCCAAATCAGTGAATCGAGTTGTAACCCGGCGTTGCGGTCGAGTGCTGCTTGAGGAATGAGCGAGCATGCCACAACGTCCAAGTCTCCGTCACAGTCCAGGTCTGCCTCCAGGGCTCGATGCACGCCTGGCATCTTTGCGAGTTCATGATGTTGCCAGGCCTCGGCTCCTTGGTTCTCCAGCCAGTGAATGGCATGGGAAGTCCGCAAGAAGAAATCGTCAAACATATCCCCGTTGGTGTAAAGAACATCGATATCTCCGTCTCCATCCAAGTCGGTCAATCGGATGCCGGACGATCCAAAGGTCGGCGTATTAGGCCGGAAAATGTGATCGCTCCGAAACAGCCCTGGGCCCTCGTTGAAAAAGACTTCCACCGACTCGTGCTCCTGGCTCACCAACGACACGAAATCCATTTTTCCGTCACGGTTGAGGTCGACCGGCGGAACATGAATCGCGCCATGGCGTGAATCCACGACATGTGTTTCGAAGTTGGGCACGTCGTGGCTGCTCGCCATGTTTTCCAGGTAGAGGATTCTGCCGGTTTGTCGCCACCCAAATTCCGCCACAATTAAGTCTTCATCGCCGTCCAGATCGAAATCTGACGCTTGAACGTCCGCTACTCGGGCCAGCGAGTCCGCCAAGACAACCTCGCGATAGTTACCAGTCTCGCCGCCCACCGGCTGCAGCCAGACAACGCGTCCTCGGTCGTGATCCGCGGGTCGGAACTCTCCCAGATCTGCAACAACGAACTCGCGACGGCCATCGCCGGTCAAATTGCATGATTCGATATGAGCGGGGCTGTCGAGTTTCGTAATAACACGTGAATCGAGCTCGTCCGACCGTACGTTGACTGCCCAAACGTCGCCTGTGCGCATATCCGTGGCGAGCAGCATGTACCCCTCGTCGCTGAACTGTGTCCAATTCAGATGGGAGATAGCCGGGCTGCTTTCCGAAAAAACACCTTCCGTTTTTTTGAACTGCATACCACCGGTTTCGACTCCATTTGACGATTGAGGAACTCGGAGAGAATCCGGCGCATGCATCTGAAAGTACTGCAGCACGTCAGAAAACAAAGGGACTCGAAGGTCATCGCGAGGTGATTGAAAATACAGATCGAAGCCTTGTTGAACTTCTTCGGGCCAAGCCTCTCGCGGAAACTCGTCAGCCGCAGGCACTGGGTGGCAAGCGCCGCAAAACTGCGTTACCTGCTCATCGATCGCGGTCGCATTGTTGGCATTGTGGATCGTTGTGGCCTTCGTTGGCCCAACTGTTGGCGATGGCTCTGCGGAACAACCAGAATAAACCAGTAAGAATAGAATTATCGACCATATTTTTGGCAGGCGGACTTTCAACAGCACCCTCATAGCCTGATAGGCGATCAGCCGGTTAGCATTACGATTTCCTTAATGTACTTGCTTTCGCTTCGCCAAGCCAGCGATAGTGATTTCGGGTAGTGTCTTAATAGTGTGGGGCAAATCTATGGGCGGCACTGATCGTCAATGATCACGACTCTGACGACTCCTGTCCCTTGGCACCGTGGGCAGCGTCCACGCACTGACGAGACACTCGAACCGGCGCAGAGGTCGCATTGGACCATCTTGTATCGTTGCCGATGCGCATTGACGCGTGCCGTTTCTTCAGCAGTTGGCATATGGAGTGCAGTGCATTTGTCTTCCAGCTCACTGACCTCTGGCTCCTTCCATGACACGCCTCCAAGTGGAGTGGAGACGCCAGTAATCCGGAGGTTCCCAATGCGCTTGAATCTGTGCCAGATTAGTTTCCATAGTCCCATACTTCTACCCGCCATGAGTTCTCGAATGCTGTCTGGGCATCCCGTAATTGTATGCGACTCTAGCGGCTGGGTAGAGTTTTTCTGTTAGCACGTTTCGGCAAATTACGGGTACGTGAAAAGCCGATATTGTGTTACACTCGACATTCTTTTCGACGATTTCTTGACCTGAATTCTTGTCCACTATAGAATGCGGGCACGGGAGGTGAGACATGCAAATACTAGAACGAATTAGGCGATGCAAACATTGCGATCGTGACGTGACCAATCAGATTGGCGCGTTAGCGTATGCCGAGAATCCGTATTGCCAAGAATGCTTGCCAGATCGCATAAGAATCGCAGCCGAGAAAAGTGGGCCGAAAGAAATTCGCTACGTCGGCGGCTACATGTTCGCTAGCCCAGTGTCTCGAAAACTTGCTTTAGATGCTTCATAGCACGACCATGACTCAAGCCATCTTGCCAGAGACCACCAGCTTTCCTTGCGCGCTTCTGTTTGCCGATTGAGAAGACACGAACGTCATAGCCGCTGCTTGTTCTGCTTAATTCTACAAGCGTCTTACTGCGGCCAGAAGGCGAGCTTTCCCACCGGATGCGTCCGCTTGGTTCGATGTCGATATCCCAATAATGCACCATCCGTACTTTGGTTAGATCATCGGATAACTCAGATACGGACTGATGCCGGTCTTGCTCTGCGACTGACAATGCCTTGCGAATAATGGTGCGAAAATACTTTGGGACGTGCGGCATAAACTGGCTTCTGTCAGGAAACTTGCCGTCGACCGTTTTTACCATCATGTCGTGGTCTGTGTATGGTGTTTGTCGTTTGAAGAACGGGTCGCCGTTAACTGCTCGATACAGCAAGAGTCCCATGTGATAAATGTCTGTTGCGCGAGTACCAATTGCATTTGAACTGTAGACTTCTGGCGGTGGAGCATCGGGATATAGTGGCGGCATGTCAACGGTTCCACTTGCCGCGACGGCCCTTGCTTGACCGAAGTCAGCCACCATTGGCTTGCCCGTGTTGGAAAAAAGAATGTTACTCGGCTTGATGTCGAAGTGAACGACATCTGCCTGGTGAATCTTACTGACACCGTTAAGTACGCCCTGGGCGACTTGGATCACAGTAGCCACTGGAAGAGGTCCGCTGGCGATCATGTCCTGGAGCGACCCATTTTTGTAGTAGGGCATGGCAATTCCGACATGCGTGCGAATATTGCAAGCGTAGTGAATCGGCACCACGTTCGCAGGATCGTGCGATCTTGCCATCGCCTTGGCTTCAGAAAAATAGTCTCTCAGGTTCTGTTGCCGAAGCAGGTTCTTGCTGATCTCCTTAACCACAATCTCGCGATCCATGAATTTGTCTTGCGCGAGGAACACTTGTGAGTTCATCCCCTGCCCATGACCAATTTGGCGAAGCTTCTTGTACCGAACCTCAGCGGTTACCTCCATCTATTCCCCCAGAGCAGCGGTAGCTACCATGATCGATTCACGCACCTTCGCATCTTTTCGTGGCCACTTAAGCCCTCTGAGGTCGTCGCTTGTTAGGTAATCCTTTACCGCTTGCGTGCCAATATATCTCCCAATAGTCTTGATCGCCCCCGCAACATTCAGAGGAATGTTTGCCGCTGCGAAGGATTCCATTAGCACGCCTTCCATACGCAGTCTAAAATCGTCACCCTTGGTCCCTGAACTCCGCCGATTCGATTCGGGAAAACGGATTGCACCGACATCAACTGACGTGCGCTCAATGGTATCGACGACCCTTTGGCGAATGAAAGCCAGTTGGTCAGAGACACTTTCGTAAGCCGTGGGAAGGACAATCTTGCCATTCTCTACGAGTATGGGCTTCTTCCTCGTTCCCTCGACAACGGCCCAAAACACGCCTGACGGTTCTGCTCGGAATCCTATCGCTCTCATTGTGTTTTAGGCTCCATGTAAGCGGGGTCATCGCGAGCTGCCTTTAGGTCTCTTCTCGCCGCTTGGCGCAACCGCTCTCTCACCCATGCCGATAAGTCTAGCCCAGTTGACTCGGCAGATTCCTTGAATACTTCGTATTCTCCAGGCAGCAGGCGAACCTGTAGCAACTTGTTGCGAGCGTAACCTTCTTGTTTTTGTGGTCGTGCCATAGTGTCGTAATCGTAACGACAAAAAACTTACAAGTCAATAGCGATTTCCACTTGACCGTCATGTTATTGTCGTTACAATAACTGTAGCTCTTTGAAACTTGATGGCATGAGAAAACCCCGGCAAGGCTGGAACCTTGTCGGGGCGAGAACTCAAACCGGCGAATCGCCAGAAGTGAGCCCAGACACCTCCATTCTAGCGACTCGCCATAGAAAGGTGAATCGCTAAATGATCGCTCCAACATGCAAACACGAACGCAAAACTGGCAAAGGCAAAGACCGCAATGGCTTCCAGCGGTACAAGTGCAAGGACTGCGGTGTTAGCTGGACAGATCGGCCAGCCAAGCCACTGGGCGATATGCGGGTCGATCTCGCTAAGGCCAAGCTGGCTTTGCGGATGCTGGTCGAAGGTATGTCGATCCGAGCGACCGAACGGACTGCCGGCATTAACCGTAACACGATTTGCAAGCTCGTTGTCCTGTTCGGCACCGCTTGCCGGAAGTTCCTTGACGACCGGATGCACGGCCTGAAACTGACTCACTTACAATTTGATGAGCAGTGGACGTGGGTTGCCAAAAAGAATTCTCGGCTCACAGTTGACGAGAAGCGAGAACGCCACGACATCGGCGACCAGTTCATTTGGACATGTGTTGATGAACAAACCAAGTTGATGCCGAGCTTCCTCATCGGCAAGCGCTCCGCCGACAACGCGCGTCGATTCATGATGGACGTGTCGAAGCGTCTCGCCCGGCCTGCGCCGCACGCATCAGACGCCCACGGATTCGCCAAGGGCGGCTATCGTCCGATCGTACGAATCTCGACGGATGGCTTTCCAGGATACCCCGAAGCCGTTGACTTGGCTTTCGGCCCGCACGCCAAGTACGGGGTGATAATCAAAGAGTACCGTAACGCGAACATGATCTACACTCCATCCGAAATGGTCGGGACCAAGCGAACCGGCATACGCGGCATAGAGGGGCGGGCGCAGCGGTCGATAGGGACATCGCACGTTGAGCGGCTCAACGGCACGCAACGGGTGTTCATGAAACGCCTCAACCGCCTAACGCTTTGTTTCTCGAAGAAACTGGAGAACCTTGAAGCCGCTTTCGCGATGTTCGCGGCCTACTACAACTACTGCTGGCAAACGCGGCACGCCGACAACAGCGGCAAGGCTGGGACCAAACGACCGAGCGCGGCTATGATGGCAAAGCTGGCTGGTCACGTCTGGAGCTTTGACGAGCTATTCGATGAAGTGCTGGCAGTGCGAAGCGGCTAAGAGTCAAATTGGGGATTTCCCTGCAAATCACCGCGTTTGAGACATATCCATATCAATCGATGCGTTTACCGCACTTGACGCGAGCGGTTTTTAGTGGAAGAAATACCACCACAATGCCATAGTTACTTATGGATGGGTTGAGTTTCGCGTGGTGATTAGGTGGTGGAAGCAAAATGGCTAGTGCATTCGATGTTGCGGCATACATCATCGAGAAACGCGGCCCGACATCTCACATGAAGCTACAGAAGCTCGTCTACTATTCCCAGGCGTGGTCGTTGGTCTGGGACGAACAGCAATTGTTCGATGAGCAAATCGAGGCATGGGTTAGCGGGCCAGTCATTCGGCGATTGTACGCATTGTGTAGGCGGCTTTTCACTGTGTACCCTCAGCATCTAACCAGAGGGTCGGCGCGCAATCTAACGAAACAACAAAAGGACACGATTGACGCAGTTCTGGAGTTCTATGGGGGGCGTAACGCTCAGTGGCTCAGCGACCTAACACACATGGAATCACCGTGGCAGGATGCACGGAAAGGTTTGATCCCAAGTCAGCGAGGGACAAGGGAGATTACGCCAGCGGCGCTGGCCGAATACTACGGAAGCCTTTGATCGCATGGTAAAGAAACCAAAGGCTGGCGCAAGACCATCGCACACCGGCAAGGGTGCTATTCGCACTGGAGCTAATGCGGATGGCAATCTACATAAACGCCCAGTGTGGAAGCTTGATCTGTTTGACATCGACGGGCCGTGGGGGAGGCTGCTACTTGATGAGGAGTCTCTGTGGCAGGAGATATTCCCGAAGCTTCAGAACTACGAATCGATGACGTGGGGACAGATAGATGTTGACAGGAAAAAGAACCATTCGGTGTCAGTAGAAAAGTGCAGTCCTAAGGCGCAGAAGCGGCTACGTGAATTGCGCCTTGAATATGACCAATTGTTTCGCTTTGGTCTGAGCGGGCTTCGTCGCTTGTGGGGCATCCGTGATCGCGACGTGTTTCACGTATTGTGGTGGGACCCAAAGCATGAGGTGTATCCCAGCACGCTGAAGCATACCTAGCTAGGCCCGTCGCTTGCCTTAAACTTTGCCCCACACTATTAAGACACTACCTGATTTCGGGCAAATCGGGATGAATCGATATGGGATGCGAATTCTTCGCACTTGGCGGGCTGGAGCGTCTCTGAGAGAATGCCTTTCGGCATTCTCTGCCATGTTCGTGTTGTCAGTGCTATTTTCTGGGGAGCCGATAAAACGTCCGTAGGGGGACTGGTTTCAATCGTGGTCGCGCGTATATCCAACTCATCTATCTTCGTGGTAGCTCTGATGTTGGCTCATGTGCCCCACGGTTCAGGTTCCCACTTTAAGACTGCGGGCTCTCACAAAACTCACTGCCACGGCATTGCGGTGGAGATTGCCTTTTCTCATGGAATGGTAGAGAATTTGTCGTGTTGAACTTAGCCGACTAACGTTAACAACGATTGGCACGGATTCACCCATAGGTGAGCTGTTCCGTTCCGTTTTCTGTCGAAGTCGACAGCGCTGTCTTCGGCAAGAGCAGCTCTGTTGGCGATCTTTCAACTTGATGTCAAGGAAATAACGATGTTGCGTCTGACAGGAAATCGCCTGCGCATGTGTGACGGTGTTTCGCGGCGATCATTTCTTCAGATCGGTGGTCTGGCGATGGGCGGATTGTCGTTGCCTCAGATTCTTCGCGCTCAACAGCAAAGCGGCGAATCGTCGCAGCACAAAGCCGTCATCATGATCTTCCTGGCCGGCGGTCCGCCACATCAGGACATGCTCGATCTCAAGCCGAACGCGCCCGCCGAAGTCCGTGGCGAATTCGATCCCATCGACACCAACGTACCCGGAATCCAGATCAGCGAGCTGATGCCTCGCGTTGCCAGCATGATGGATCGTTTTGCAATCATTCGATCGCTCGTCGGCGCGGAAGGGCGGCATGATGCATTCGAGTGTTGTACGGGACATCACTTTCGCGGTAATCAACCTCAAGGCGGTTGGCCGGCGATGGGATCGGCCTTGTCACGACTGGAGGGCGCAGTCGATCCTTCAGTTCCTCCATACGTTGACCTATCGCACAAGATGGCGCACGACCCCTGGAACATCAAAGGCCCCGGCTTCCTCGGCATGAGTCACGCACCGTTTCGTCCGGACGGCGAGTCGATGCAGAACATGACGCTCGAAGACATCTCGGTCGACCGACTAGGCAGCCGCACGGCGCTACTTTCCGGATTGGACCAATTCCGGCGAACCACCGACCAGCAACTCGCTGCCGGGCTCTACGACGACTTCTCCGCGCAGGCGCTGGGAGTTCTCACGTCATCGAAGCTCGTCGAAGCGATGGACCTCGAAAAAGAAGACCCCGCCGTGCGTGCCCGCTATGGTAAGGACAACCCCGACGTGCTGGGCTATTCACATGACAAGGGTTATCAAGCGATCATGTCCCGGTTCCTGCAAGCTCGGCGTTTGGTCGAGGCGGGAGCACGCTGTGTGACGTGCAGCTTTGCACACTTCGACTGGCATGGCAGCAACTTCAAGAACGCGCGAAAGGTCGTCCCGCTGCTGGATCAAGGTGTCGCGGCACTCGTTGAAGATCTCCACGAACGTGATCTGGACAAAGACGTCACGGTGGTTGTCTGGGGTGAGTTTGGTCGCACACCGAAGATCAATGAACGTGCGGGGCGCGACCATTGGCCCAGCGTTCACGCGGCTCTGCTGGCAGGTGGCGGCATGCGAACCGGCCAAGTGATTGGTTCGACAAATCGTCTGGCGGAAGAAGCCGCGGACCGCCCGGTCCACATGCAGGAAGTCTTCGCGACCGTCTATCGGAATCTCGGCATCAACGTCGCAAATACAACGATTGCGGATAACAACGGTCGCCCGCAATACCTGCTCGATCGACATGAAGCAATCAGCGAGTTGGTATAGCGCGAATCACTCGACGATATCAGCATCGATGATGGTGCCGTCGTCCGGCAGCACGCCATCGAACAAGTCCTCTACGGTCGGTCGGAGCAACACCAGAAACGTGCAGACTCCGAGTATTAATCCCAAGGGCGCGTGCAAACAGTTGAAGCCAGCCGTCAAGAGGCAGAACGTACGATGCTTTCTTTGCGCGAGGCAACGAGCAGCGTAAACATTCGCAAACGCCATCGCGAACCCGAACACGAGCATGAACGCGCCCATGCCGTACAGCATCGTACTAATCATTGAAAACATTGCCTCCGGTGGCCCATCAGCGAATGGGGATTGCCCGGTCTGAGTGCCTGGCGGTCCTGCAGGACTGCTGCTCGACGACTCTTCAGCTTCCGTCAACTCCTGCTCATCGGCGCTGACTTCAGCCGCTTCTTCTGCGGCCTCCTCTGCCTGTTTCGCCGCCGCGCGCTGACGTTGGGCTTCCGCTTCCACCTCGGCCATCGCAATCGGCATCATGGTCGCAAAAAAGCCGATGTAGACGACGCCTAAAGAGGTCGAACAAGCCATCATCCCAGCGCGAATGTAAAGGAACAGTCCGAGCAGGCGCAAGTGATCGTGATCTCTGTTCATGATTCCGCAGACTCTACGGGGTAACCTGTCGAATGCCTTTCACAAAACTCCAGTGTAACACTGCAACAATTCCGATGGTCTGTGCCTAGCGCTCCGCCAGACAAACGAAATCCAGCCTCGATGACAGCCCGAATCGGAAGCCGTATACTTCTTGGTCCACTCATCGTAAGCCAGCATCTGCCACGAAAGGATTCACCATGTCATTGGTCGAGACCGAACAAGTACTTGTCGTTCCTACCTCGCTGTTCCACGAATTGGGCCACTTTCAAGGTTTTTCCGACGACGTCGCTCGATATCTCGACGAACTGCTCAGCCCGGAACATACCAGCTATCGCCCGCGCAGCGAAATGGAAGAGGACCCCAGCTTCAAGCAGTTGATCCCCTACGTCATCTTTCGGCACGTCGACGCTGCTGGAGAAGTCTCTGTCTTTCAATACACGCGAGGGAAAGGGCAGGGCGAGAAGCGGCTTCATGCGAAGCGCAGCATCGGTATCGGAGGACACATCTCGTCAGATGACGAACAGAGTGATCGCGACCTGAATCCTTATCAGGAAGGGATGCAGCGCGAACTTTCCGAAGAAGTCGAGATCAAGTGCAAGTACACCGAGCAGATGGTCGGAATGATCAACGACGACGAAACCGAAGTCGGTAAAGTCCATCTCGGCGTCGTTCATGTCTTCGATGTCGAAACGCCCAACGTACAACCACGCGAAGACGAGATCATGGACACCGGGTTCCGCCCCGCCAACGAGATGCTCGAAGATCTCGAAGGCTTCGAGACGTGGTCTCAGATTTGCTTGCGAGCCCTATTCGGAGAAGAATAGGCATCACTGACGAGAGGGTTATACAGGGTGGGGCGTTTTCGCCCTACGAATTGAAAGGCTCGCGTTAAAACCATGGTCCAGACGCCGGTCTACATGGACAATCAGGCGACGACGCGAGTCGATCCGCGAGTCGTCGAAGCGATGCTGCCGCTGTTTCACGAACAGTATGGTAACGCGGGCAGCACCAGCCATGTTTTCGGCTGGGATGCGAAGGAAGCGGTTGACCAAGCACGTGAATACATCGCTTTAGCGATCGGCGCAACGGCGCGCGAGATCGTTTTCACGAGCGGCGCGACAGAAAGCAACAACCTTGCGATCCGCGGCTGCGCCGAACGAACGCGTCGGCGCGGCAACCACATCATCAGCGTCGCGACCGAACATAAGGCAATTCTCGATCCACTCACGATACTAGAACGGCGTGACTTCGAGACGACTCTATTGCCGGTTCGACCATCGGGCGATGCGATGGCCGGGGTACTCGACGTTCAACGTGTCGCCGATGCGATCCGCGACGATACGCTGCTCGTGTCGGTGATGCTCGCGAATAACGAAATTGGTGTCGTCCAACCAATGGCTGAGATCGGTGCTCTCTGTAAAGAACGCGGCGTCCTGTTCCACACCGACGCAACCCAGGCAGTCGGCAAGATTCCGCTTGACGTTGACCAGTTAGAGGTCGATCTACTCAGCTTCTCGGCTCACAAACTGTATGGCCCCAAGGGAGTTGGCGCACTTTATATCCGCAGACGAGCCCCAATGGTCCGTCTGACATCCCAGATCGATGGCGGTGGTCAGGAAGGTGGCCGGCGAAGCGGAACGCTGAACGTGCCTGGAGTCGTCGGATTCGCGACCGCTCTAAAAATCTGTCTGGACGAAATGGAGCGAGAATCGACTCGTCTTGCTGATCTCCGCGACCGGCTATTCGATGGCCTAACGAGTTCGATCGATAACGTCACGCTAAACGGGCCAGCGCTGAGCAACAGGAGCGTGCGGCTCGCTGGAAATCTCAGTTGCAGCTTCGCCGATGTCGACGGCGAGGCGCTGATGATGAGCATGCGAGATCTGTGCGTATCCAGCGGAAGTGCCTGCACCTCATCGAATCCCGAGCCGAGTCACGTCCTCCGCGCCCTCGGGCTAGGCGACGATTTGACCCGGTCTAGTCTGCGTTTCGGACTCGGACGCTTCAACACGGTGGATGAGGTTGACTTCGCCATCGGTCTGTTGGCCGATGCAGTCCATCGCCTGCGGAGCATGAGCAGCCTCGCATGAGCTGTTCGTAACCTTATTCTGGGCCAAAGTTTCTGAAAATTGCGAAGAAGATTGAATTGCAGAGGTTTCCTCAATCGAGCCGATTGTATACTTTAGACATAGCAGTGTGTGAAAAACCATAAACCGTTTCAATATGAGGTGTTCAAGATGGCCGTCACATTAACAGAGACAGCGGCGAAGGAAGTCAACCGCGTCCGCGAAGAACAGAAGTTCGAGCCCGAGGTCTTCCTGCGCATCGGCGCGGCTGCGGGCGGATGCAGCGGATACAGCTATCAACTCGAATTTGACAAGGCCTTCGACGCTGAGCGCGACGACGAATATGAGTATCACGGCGTGAAGGTAGTCGTCGACAAGAAGAGCGCTCTACTGCTCGAAGGCACGACGGTCGATTGGTACGAAGGGCTCGATCAACGCGGCTTCAAGTTCGACAACCCGAACGTCACGAAGAGCTGCGGTTGCGGAAGCTCCTTTCAAGTCTGATCGAACTCCCAACTTCTACAATTCCACCAGCCACGGGTGCGCTCGTACCCCGTGGCTGTTTTTGTAGGTTCGGGGCGTTCACGAAGCGCGCGCGGCGGCATAGAATCACGGCTCGTACGCTACACGCTCTTAGAAAGGACTCGCCTTGTCTTCGCTTAAGTTGTCTTCTCCCAAAAAAGTTTACGTGATTGGGATCGGTGATGACGGTCTCGATAGTCTGACCGGAGCCGCGCGGAAACTCGTCGATCAAGCCGAAGTGTTATTGGGCGCCGAGCGTTTTCTGGGGTCGGCGATCAATCAGACGGCAACGCGCATCGAAGTCGGCCCCGACTTTGACGATCTGCGCGCGAAGATTGAGGCCAATGCTGACAAGCAAACGGTGCTATTGGCTACCGGCGATCCACTGTTCTACGGAACGGCCCGTTATCTGTGCGATCATCTTGGCAAAGATAGATTCGAAGTCGTGCCGCACGTCAGCAGTATGCAGCTCGCATTTGCACGCGTTAAAGAAAGTTGGGACGAGGCATATCTGACCAACCTCGCCAACCAATCATTGGACCGAGTCGTCGAACGCGTTCGAACGGCCGAGAAGGTTGGCATCTTCACGACCGAAGAGATATCGCCGTCGGCAGTCGCTAAAGCGATGCTCGATCGTCAAATCGATTACTTTCACGCATACGTCTGCGAGAATCTGGGATCACCGGACGAGCGAGTCACGCAAAGTAATTTGAATGAACTTGCCAAACAGGAGTTCTCCGCACTGAATGTACTAGTGCTGATCCGCGACCCGAACGTGCCCGATCGTCCCTCACAGAGAATCGGCCTGCGGTTGTTCGGAAATCCCGACGAGACGTTTCTGCAATCTAAGCCTAAGCGAGGCTTGCTCACTCCCGCGGAAGTCCGTGTCATGGCCTTGGCCGAAATGGACATTGGACCTGCGAGTGTTGTGTGGGATGTCGGAGCAGGAAGCGGCAGTGTCGCTGTGGAAGCTGCGCAGATCGCCAGTGGCGGCTCGGTCTATGCGATTGAAATGGAAGCCGAAGATCACCAGTTAATCACGGAGAACGCACAGCGTTTCGGCGCCACCAACTTGACCGCCATCCTCGGCCAGGCCCCAGAGGCCTGGGACGGACTGCCCGATCCAGATTCGGTCTTCATCGGCGGAACAGGCCGCGCGGTGGCAAGCATCGCGAAAGACGCGTTTGCGAAGCTTCGCAAAGGTGGACGCGTCGTCGTTAACGTTGGCAGCATCGAAAACGTGGGGGTCGTTCACGAGGCCCTTCGCGAGTGCGCAGGAGACGCCAATGTTTGGATGTTCAACATCGCCCGCGGAACGCAACAACTCGTGCGAATGCGATTCGAGTCGTTGAACCCGACCTTCTTGATAAGCGCGGTAAAGGATTAACGCCGTGGTCGATGTTGTCGAGCAGTACCCAAAACTTGACGTGATTGCCGTCGGAGCTCATCCAGACGACGTTGAAATCGCTTGTGGCGGTGCTTTAGCGAAGCTCGTCAAGCAGGGCTATAAAGTTGGCATCATCGACCTGACCGATGGCGAACCGACACCGAAGTCGCCAGGCCCGGAAGTTCGCCTTGCCGAAGCACAAAGAGCAGCAGAGACCCTTGGCGTTGAGAATCGAGTCACTCTGGAATTGCCGAACCGCCGACTGTTCGATTGCTTCGACGCACGCGTTGCACTCGCGAAGGAGTTTCGCAAGTACCGACCCCAAGTCGTAATCGGCTTTGGTGATAAAACACCACTCGCTTCGCCTGATCATTGGCAAGCGATGCTCATCACGGACGCGGCTATCTTCTATTCACGTCTTACTAAATGGGACGACTACTTCGACGATCTTCCCGTGCATACGATCTCAGCTCAGCTTTACTTCCGGTTAGCCTTCGAACCACAAACACTGGCGGGCTTTCCCAGCCACTTCACAGTCGATATTTCTGACACGCTGGAAGCCAAGATCGCATCTATCCAATGCTACGAGACTCAGTTTCCACCGGAGAAAGCATACGTCTTCGAACGCGTTCGTGGCGCCGCGATGTTGGCCGGAGCTGCATCAGGTTTTCAAGCGGGCGAAGTCTTCATCAGTGCGAGGCCGCTCGGAACAACTGACTTAATGAAGACGGCACTGCCGTTGCGCTAAATCGGCAGCGAGAACTCACTCACCCAACGCGAGTTCAAACCTCCCCGTCGAATCCGCCGATGCTCGTGCCATTGCACCAGTGTTGAACTGCATCGTGATCTTGCCGTCATGAGTCACGGCGATAATGCCGCCGAGCCCGTTCTTCGACGCATCAAGTGTCTTCGTAAGGATCTCGTGAACGGCTTCTTTAACGGGTTGATGTTTATACGCCATTCGCGCTGAGACATCATAGGCGATCGCATTGCGAATGTAGTTCTCGCCGACGCCGGTACACGACACAGCACACGTCTTGTTGTCGGCGAACGTGCCGGCTCCGACGATCGGCGAATCGCCGACGCGCCCGTAAAGTTTATTCGTTAGCCCACCTGTCGATGTGCCCGCTGCCAAGTTGCCATGCGTGTCGAGTGCGACACAGCCGACAGTCCCTTGGTGGTCGTCCGCTTGCTTTCGCTTCACACGCTGCCATGTGTCGTAACGTCGCTGAGTCCAGAAATACTTTTGATCAACGAGATCCACCGCCATTTCTTTCGCGAACTGATCGGCACCATCGCCCGACAAAAGCACGTGCCGAGTTTCTTCCATAACGAGTCGGGCGAGCGAAATCGGATTCTTCACAGTCTTCACGCCAGCGACTGCGCCGCACGAACGATCCCGTCCGTCCATGATCGACGAATCTAGTTCATGTCCTCCAGCACTGTTGAAGACGGCTCCTTTGCCGGCATTGAAGATCGGGTCATTTTCGAGATGCCGGATCACTTGCTCGACGGCATCCAAACTCGTACCGCCGTCCTTTAGTATCGTCTGGCCAATCGTAAGCGCTCGACGAAGCGATGCCTTCGTCGCGGCCTGCTCGGCAGAATCGAGCTTCAACCAATCGCTGCCCGCGCCACCGTGCAGCGCGATCGCATACCGCGCATCTTGCTGGCCCTGTGCGTTCGCCCACGAGGCTGCCAAAAACACGAAAATCAGAGCTACTGGGATTAATGCCTTCATTATGCAACTCCGATTTTCAATCACATGGTCATCCTGCCAGCACTGCCACGCTATCGTTACCTACGAGCGCCACATTTACAAGCAAGAGTCGTGGTCGCCTCGCCCTCAGACGCTAGATTGCGCAGTCTACCGGCCGTCACGGCGGAAATAGTGATTGATCTTGTGCCGCAGGCGTGCTGCGATTACTTTCTCGCCGCCGCAGATCTCTGGCTGCGGCGGCAGGTTCCTGCGCTGATCGATCGTTCGCCCGATGCTATCTACAAGGACTGGTAACCGTGGCTGCTAACTGTTTCACAAAGACCGTTATTCGGTTGATCCTGCCAGCCGTTGCTATCACCGCTCTAGCGTCGACCGGCTGCCGAATAGTCGCAGATGGGCAAAACATTGAAGGCGTTCGCCTACAGCAGCAAGGCCAACACCACGCCGCGCTGCAACGTTTCCAGCAGGCTATTACGTCGAACCCGACAAACGCCGATGCCTACTACAACATGGCGGCCACTTATCATCGCGTTGGGGTTCAGCAGAAAGACCAACGGCAGCTCGACCAGGCCGAATCGCTCTATAACCAGTGCCTCGATCTGAACGAGAACCACGTTGACTGCCGCCGCGGGCTCGCCGTTCTGTTGACGGAAACAGACCGATCGGATCGCGCATTCAATCTGCTGAAAAACTGGGCCAACTCCAGCCCCCAACTGGCCGATGCACGCGTCGAGTTAGCCCGACTGTACGAGGAATCCGGAGATTACGAGACAGCAAAGCTGCATCTCAATAAAGCGATTCTTCTCGATCAGCACAATTCACGAGCCTGGGCCGCACTTGGAAACATTCGAGAGCAGCTAGGCGACACGCAGCAAGCCCTGGCCAACTACCAGCGCTCATACAATCTGAACGGCTTCCAGCCCGGTGTCGCTCAGCGAATTGCTTCGCTGTCGGGCGTGCCGATCGGTGGAGGAGTATCTGGCTCGGGCAACACGCGAATCGTCACGCGCCCCATGCCCGGTCGACAGTTCTAGTCAAAAAGCGACGAATCGCTGAGGTCTTGAGCCTACAGAACTCAGAACTCTAGCGAGTTCCGCGGCGTGAACTGGGTATATTTCTTGTTCGCTGCAGTCTGAAATCGGCGACACTGCCGTCTCGCCGCGTGCGCCAAGTGGGCCTATATAGGGAACTTTCGCAGATCCGTAGCGTTTCAGTTCCCACCGGACCGCTGCTAGAACACCCCTCCAAAGAGCTGTGTTCTGAAACGTGATGTTTGATGCCACGCCGACAAATGCGAACGCCATCGCGCCGGCAGTCCATCTCACCATTTTCGCAGAACACTCCAATTCACTTGCCAAGTCCCTGAATCAACGCCTTCCAAACGCGCCGAGACGCAACCGCAGGGTGCATCACCCGATCCAGTGCGAACCACCACAACCTCTTCAATCCTAAAATTCTACCCAGACTTCTTGAATTCCGCGTCCTGCGTGCTATGTTGTTTAAGGTTACCAAGCGAGAGAAATTTGCGCGTTTGTTACAGCTTACTAGTTATGCGAGGGGATCAACTCAGATGATGCAGTCAAGATTGAGGAAGGTAGCGGCTGGCGCAGCTTGCGCAGCAGCTTTGATGCTCGGTGTGTCCGAGGCGAGTGCCGGTTGGGGTTCGCATGGATCCAGCGGTGGTTCAAGTGGCGGTTCGTTTGGTTCCAGCGGCGGCTCGAGCGGAGGTAGCTCTGGCGGCTACATCAGCTATGGAAGTCATGGCAGCCACGGCAGCTGGGGACATCATCGCCGCGTCGTGGCAAGCTACGGCAGCTCTGGCGGTAGCTCGGGTGGAAGCTCTGGTGGCTGGTACTCGCGATGGCATTGCTATCCGCGCGTACATCATCATCGGATTCGCGTCTATCATCATTCCAGCGGTGGTTCCTATGGCAGCCATGGTTCGAGCGGCGGTTCCAGCGGTGGCAAAGTGATCTACTCATCGCCCGTTCAAAGCAGCGGCAAGTATTACTCGGCACCTGTGCAGGACGACGCAGTTCCCGCAACTCCAGACGCGCCGGCAGCTCCTGCACCGCCCGCCGCGACTGAGCAAACGGGCACCACCAGCGAAGCAACGCTGACCGTGAACGTGCCGAATGAAGCTCGCGTTTTCGTAAACGGCGTGCGAACCACCAGCGTGGGGAGTGAGCGAAGTTATGTTTCGCGAGGCCTGCAATCTGGGTTCAACTACAGTTACGAGGTGCGTGCTGAAGTCGAACGGGACGGCAAGTTAGTTGAAGAGACGAAGATGGTCAGCCTGCAGGCTGGTCGTAACGCTCGCGTAAGCTTTGCCTTCGCCGCTGTAGAAGTTGCACCGTCAACCACTCTCACCCTGAACGTTCCCGCCGACGCCAAGGTCTTCTTAGCTGGCAACGAAACGTCCAGTGCGGGCGAAGTTCGTGAGTTCACCACGTCCAAGTTGGCCACTGGCGAATCGTGGGAGAACTACACGATTCGCGTCGACTTTGAAGTTGAAGGCCAAACTGTCAGCCGTGAAAAGACAATCACGCTGACCGCTGGCGAGGATCAACTCGTTAGCTTCGAGAACGAAGCCCAGCTTGTGGCAGCCGCTAACTAACGGAATCGCTACAGCTAGATTGATATACAAAACCCTCGTGTCGCTCATAAGCGTCGCGAGGGTTTTTGTTTTTCTGTTTGGGCGCTGAAATAGGGCGAAAGGTTCGCCTGGATAATCTGCGCATGCCGATACTCAAAGCAATTCGCCAACCTCTCGCCCGTTCGCTATCTGGCCGACGATGACTGCTCGCAAAACTAGTTGCCCAGAATTTCCTCTACACGGTTACTGGCGAATCGCTGTCAGTTTATTCCTGATCCTTCATGTCGTCGCCATTTTCATGCCGCCGTTTATGCTGCAGGCATCTGGGTCGGGCGGAACTTCGCCGATCGGCGAAGTTGTGATGAATACCCTCAGGCCTTACATCGACTTCGCGTTTCTCAATCACGGATACGCCTTTTTCGCACCGAATCCTGGCCCCAGCCACCTAATCCGAGCACGTATCGAATTCGAGGATGGACGAGAGCCGATCGAGGAGACATTTCCCGACCTCGACGAGCAATGGCCCCGCCTGTTGTACCATCGTCATTTCATGCTCAGCGAGCAGCTCAACGCTCAATATCAACCACCGCAACTGCCACTTGAGATCCGCCAAGAGCCGGAACTTGCCGAACGATGGCAAACTGCTCGACGAATGTACGAACTGAAATGGCGGTCGTTCAAACAGCATCTAGAAGCTAAGCACGAAGCCTCACACGTAACGCTCACGCGCGTTCAACATCGAATGATTGATGTGTTCGAAGTCGGGGAGCAGAACAAACCGCTCGACGCACCCGACACCTTCTACGATCTGCGCGAAGATGGGTTCGTCCCGCAAGTCGAGTCTACGGGAGTCACTCCGTGAACTCACTTCTTCAAGCCAGCAAGGAGTGGACGTCCGACGTTGTCGCGGGATGGAACAAATTCTGGTTCACGCCCAGTGAACCGCACACGCTCTCTTTAATTCGAATTCTTGCCGGAGCGATGCTGCTCTACACTCACTTGGTTTGGTCCAATGATCTCATCGCGTTCCTCGGACCAGACAGTTGGATTCCTGGTGAAGCCGCAAGAGAACTTCAACAAGGCAGCTACGCTTGGAGCCATCTCTGGTACATCGGCTCGCCTGGCGTTCTGTGGGCGCAGCATATCGTCGTTCTCATCATCATGGCGATGCTCATGGTGGGACTCTTCTCGCGCGTCACTTCCGTACTGGCCTGTTTGATCACGATCTCCTACTGTCATCGTCTCGAAGGAGCGTTGTTCGGACTCGATCAAGTCAACGCGATGCTGGCGACGTACTTAATGATCGGCCCTAGCGGCGCGGTCTACTCGGTTGACCGTTGGCTCGCGAAACGAAAGGCCGGCGGCTCGCTTGCGCCCCCCGTCGCCACCACGAACGGTAACATCGCGATCCGCTTGATTCAAGTGCATATGTGTGTGATCTATCTGTTCGGTGGCATCAGCAAGATGCGCGGTGAAATGTGGTGGGATGGTACAGCAGTCTGGTACGCAGTTTCGAATCTCGAGTATCAATCGCTCGACATGACATGGCTAGTTCGTTACCCATGGGTGATCGCGACACTCAGTCATGTCACGGTCTTCTGGGAAACCTTTTACTGCTTCCTCGTCTGGCCTCGAGCGACGCGTCCGATTGTGCTCGCGTTGGCCGCTTGCGTTCATGGAGGAATTGCGCTGTTCCTTGGGATGATCACGTTCGGAGTCGCCATGATCATCGGTAACGCGGCATTTCTTCCATCAAGTTGGGTGGAAAACGCCTTGGCTTCCCTCATAAAACGTTGGAACGCCCCTCTTTCCGCCGAAACTACGACACCGTCACGTCGCCTGCCGAAACAATCGGTCTAAACCGCTCTCCGATTCTTGGCGACGTGAATCCATGCCCTCGTTTCGCGGGTATAATGGCGAGTTCTGTCCTTTCCCCAGCGTAGAACTATCATGAAGGCTCGGTACAAGTTCATCATTTTTTTGCTGCTTCTCGGAGGGGTGTGCGCCGCCGCTTACAAACCAACCGCGGACTACTGGAAGAAACGCAACCAACCGACTTGGAAACAAGTCGAAACTAAGAAGGGCACGATCATCGCGGTCGTCAACTCGACCGGGACGGTCAAGCCTGTCCTTTCGGTTCAAATCGGTTCGTTTGTTTCCGGACCTATTAAAGATCTGTTCGTCAACTTCAATCAGGAAGTCGAAAAGGATCAGTTGTTGGCGACCATCGACGCTCGCATCTATGAAGCTTCCGTCGCAAGAGACCGAGCTGTACTTGCAACTACCATAGCGGAGATTGACCGCGCCGAAGCTCAACTTCAACAAGCGATCAACAGTGAAGAACGCGCCCTATCACTTCAGGAAGAAAACGAAGACTTCATTTCCGAGCAGGAACTCGACCAGCTGAAGTACAGTCGCATCGGGCTCGAAGCGGCGTTGAAAGTTTCGAAGGCGTCCGCCGATCAAGCCCAAGCCAACCTTGACAACTCTCTGGCAAACCTAGGCTACGCCGAAATCCGATCGCCTGTTAACGGAATGATTATCGATCGCAAGATCGACCCGGGCCAAACGCTTGCCGCACAGTTTCAGACACCGGAGCTGTTCGTCGTCGCTCCCGACATGCGAGAGAAGATGCACATCTATGCCTCGGTTGATGAAGCCGATATTGGATTAATTCGCGCGGCCCAAGAAAAGGGGCGGCCCGTCCACTTCACCGTCGATGCCTATCGCGATGACTTGTTCGAGGGTGTGATCGAAGAGATTCGATTCAGCTCGACGGAACTTCAAAACGTCGTGACCTATCCGGTCATCATCGCCGCGCCGAATCCCGACTTGAAGCTGCTGCCTGGAATGACGGCCAGCATTTCGTTTCGCGTCGACGAGAGCGAAGATATAATCCGCATTCCCAATTCGGCATTGCGGTTCTATCCCGACGTCAAACACGTTCGTGAGGAAGACCGCAAACTGCTCGAAGGGAAAAACTGGGAACAAGAAGCGGACGAGGACGACGACGTGGTTTTGTCTGCTCTCGAGAAAGCCGCCACGCGTAAGAAACGGAACCGGCGACACGTCTGGGTCGTGGATGGTGAATTCCTCAAGGCGATCGAAGTCGAAACAGGGCTGAGCGACAGCAAGTATTTCGAAATGGTCTCGGGCGACCTAAAGGAGGGCCAGAAGCTGGTGTCGGGCATCGAGCCCAAAAAGGGCTTTGGATCGTAGTGGTAATCACATGAACCTGTTGCTCACATTTCGCGTTGCCGTTCGCGCCCTCGCAAAGAACAAGATGCGGGCAGGGCTTACGGTGTTGGGAGTCGTGATTGGCATCGCGGCTGTGACGACGATGGTCTCGATCGGCCAGAGCGCCAGTGGCTTGGTGCAGGGGCAGTTCGAGTTACTGGGGACGAATGTAATCCTTGTCTTTCCCGGCAGCCAACATCGCGGCGGCGTCCAACAGGGGTTAAGCATGACGCTCACGGCAGAAGACAGCGATGCGATCAACGAGGAGTGTCCGTCCGTCTTGGCGGCATCGCCGCTCGTTGGTGCGGGTGGACAGATCATCTACGGAAACTCCAATTGGAGCCCGAAGGAAATGCATGGCGTCGATCCGAATTATCTCACAGTGCGCAACTGGCAACTCAAGCACGGAGGCTTCTTCACCGATCGCGACGTCAGTTCTGCCTCGAAGGTCTGCGTCCTCGGCCGTACGGTCGTCAAGCGACTCTTTCAAACGGCGAACCCGCTCGGTGAAACGATTCGAATTCGCAATATCCCGTTCGTCGTCGTCGGCGTTCTGGCAGAAAAAGGCGCGAACATGGTCGGCGACGATCAAGATGATATCGTGCTATTGCCTTTCACCACGGTTCGCAAGCGACTCTACGGCTCCAACTTTAAGGACGTCCACGCAATCTTTGTATCGGCCCGCTCCGTGAAACTAATGTCGGCCGCCGAAAGCGAAATCAACCAATTACTCTACGAGCGCCATCGTATTCCACCCGGCGAGCCACCGGACTTCAATGTGCAGAATACAACTGAGATTGCCAACGTGCTGGGCGTCATTACCGGCACGTTAACGATGATGCTGGCTTCGATCGCTGGTATTTCGCTGCTGGTTGGCGGAGTCGGCATCATGAACATCATGCTCGTTTCGGTCACGGAGCGGACGCGTGAGATCGGTATCCGCATGGCTGTTGGCGCGCGCGGGCGTGATATTTTGCGTCAGTTCCTGGTGGAAGCCGTACTGTTATCCTGCATCGGTGGAGTCATTGGCTTCGGGCTCGGCGTCAGTGCCTCGGCGGGAGTAACAACGCTGATCAACTCGTTTACGTCCGGCACCAAGTGGCCAATCATTGTCTCGTTCGAGGCAGCGGTTGTTGCGATCCTCTTCTCCGCCTCGGTCGGCATCTTCTTTGGCTACTACCCGGCGCGCCAAGCGAGTCGCCTCGATCCGATTGATGCCTTGCGTTACGAGTAGCCGCAAAACCTTTGACATGCGATTCAAGCAACGCCACGCGGGCTTTGGCCTCGGGAATATGTGGCTGCAACTCCGGTCGTACAGAGAGGTTAAGAGACCGAAAACGGCACGACCCGCGGGAGCGACGTAGAATTGAGGTGGTGACGTATTAAACCGTGCAACAATCGGAGGCGTACGATGACTAACAACACCTCTCACGAGTTCCAAGAAACGGTTGAGCTTCAGGGTCACATCATCGACAGTTTGATCCTGCCGAAGGTCCTCGACGCGATCATGATCGGCGGCGGTTCTTTTCAAATCGAGGACATCGCCGTCGGCCAAACGCGCCACGATGCCAGTTCTGCCCGCGTCGTCGTCGCAGCTCCAACGGCCCGTCAGCTCGACGAAATTCTTGCAACGATCTCAGACCATGGCGCCTCCCCAATTGCGAGCCACGACTGTCGATTGGTCAGTGCCGATTTGTCTGGAGCATTTCCAGAAGGGTTCTACAGCACAACCAACCAACGGACCGAAGTTCGTTTGAACGAATCATGGATCGAGGTTCAAGCACAGGAGATGGATTGTGGAATCGTCGTCGATGCAACGAAGAACGAGGCTCGCTGTGTTGCGATGACCGACGTCAAGATCGGGCAGCAGCTCGTGGTCGGCCACGCGGGGGTACGTGTCCGCCCGGAAGAGCGCAGTCTAACTTCGCACGGCTTCGAGTTTATGAACAGCGCCGTATCTACGGAAAAACCCAAGGGTGTCGCGACTCGTCAGATCGCGGAGCAGATGCAGGAAGCAAGAAGCTCTGGCCAAAAGATCCTGATCGTTGGTGGACCAGCCATCGTGCATACGGGCAGCGTCGATCACATGACCTGGCTAATACGGAACGGCTACGTACAAAAGCTGTTCGCCGGCAACGCACTCGCCACTCACGACATCGAACAAGCGATGTATGGCACGAGTCTGGGCGTGCATCTGCAAAGCGGAGACATTATCGAAGCCGGGCACGAACACCACCTACGATCCATCAACCGCATTCGCCGCCTTGGCGGCATTCAGCAAGCGGTGGAAACCGAACAACTGAAGTCGGGTATCATGTACGAATGCGTCAAGAACGACGTCGACTTCCTATTGGCGGGCAGCATCCGAGATGACGGCCCGTTGCCTGAAGTGATCACCGATGCGTTAGAAGCTCAGCGTCAAATGCGAGAGCGTGTGCGCGATGTTTCGTTCTGTTTAATGATTGCCACGACGTTACATTCCATTGCCGTCGGCAACTTACTCCCAGCCTGGGTGAGAGTCGTTTGTGTCGACATCAATCCATCCACTGTCATTAAGCTGAGCGATCGCGGCTCGTGGCAAACCGTGGGCTTGGTGACCGACGTCGAGCCATTCTTGCGAGCACTTGTCGAGGATCTCAAAGGGAGATCGTCATGAGTCATCAAGCTCGCATATTGATGTGTCGACCGGACTTCTACGGAATCGAGTACGAAATCAACCCGTGGATGAACACCGAGCGACCAACCGATCATGCAACGGCCGTCACGCAGTGGAGCGATCTGCATCGGATCCTCAACGAACACGGCGCTCGAATCGAGTTGCTTCCGCCAGTCGCGGGACTGCCCGACCTCGTCTTCACGGCCAACGCCGCACTCATCTACCGCGATCGCGCCATCTGCTCACGCTTTCGGCATGTCCAACGTCAAGGCGAAGAGCAACACGACGCAGCGTGGCTTTCCGCGAATGGGTTTACGGTAGAATCGTTGCCCGACGATCACTTCTTCGAAGGTGCCGGAGACGCATTGTTCTGCGGCGACACTTTGTTTGCTGGTTATCGAATGCGAAGCCAAGCGGCCAGCCACCAACTGGTCGCGAAGCGAATCGGACGCCGCGTGATACCGCTCGAGCTAGTCGATCCGTATTACTATCACCTGGACACTTGCTTTTGTCCGCTCACACAAGAAATGGCGGCTTACTACCCGGGAGCCTTTGACGATTACGGACGCAAAGCCCTCGCCGAGTACATTCCGACATTAATTGAGGTCGACAAAGACGAAGCTCGCTCGTTCGCCTGCAACGCGGTCGTCGTCGGCTCGACGGTGACCACCAACACAGGTTGCCCCTTCTTCCACGAGCAGCTTCGGGCGATGGGATTTACCCCTGTCGCAACGCCACTCAGCGAGTTCGTCAAAGCGGGCGGAAGCGCCAAGTGCCTGACGCTTCGGCTTGATGGCGAGGAAGCCGCGCGCTGGCGAACGCTGAATTCAATCCTGAGCGAGTAGACCGCCTCCCACGTCCTCGGCGAATTCATCGAGTACCGATTCCCGCTGCCGGCGCCGGCGCTTTGACAGCAGTTTCCTAGCGAGATAGAAGACCGAAGCCTCGACGTTGCGGACCGATTTTGTCAATAATATGCTGAGTTCGCGCATCTTGTGGAAAGTTAACCTGCGCACAATACCATCCTGCTAGTTGCCCCCGCCTGGCGATCCATGCTGGAGTTTTGGATGTCTCGACGTTGTATCTTCCCGTTGGTGCTTTTAATGCTCCAATTCTTATCGGCGCCGACGCCGGGTGCCGAAACGGTTTCGAAGTCGGAGTCGCGATTCAAGCGGCTCATTCAGCCAGTACTCGCCGAGCATTGCTTTCGTTGCCACGGGCCGGAAAAGCATGAGGCCGATCTGCGGCTTGATAACCTTGACGTTGACTTTGGTAACGCAACATCCGCCGAGACCTGGCACGATGTACTGAACAAGCTGAATCTGGGCGAGATGCCGCCAGAGGACGAACAACAGCCAAGCGAGGCCCAGTTCCAGCAAGTTGTGGATTGGCTGACCGGCGGACTCGAGCTAGCGGCCGCGGCGAAGCGACGTAGCGGGGGACACGTCGTTTTGCGGCGACTGACACGGTACGAATACAACAACACGATGCACGATCTGCTGGGGATTGACCTCGACTTCGCCAAGGACCTTCCCCCCGAACCATCGTCTGAAGATGGATTCAAGAACAGCGGCGCTGCACTCAGCATCTCGCCATTGCAAATCGAATTCTACTTACAGGCGGCTCGAACTGCGTTGGCGAAGGCAATCGTCACGGGACCACGACCGGAAGTTTATCACCACCACGCGGAAGAAAGTGCGCCGAGCAGGCGGAAGAAAGAAGTCACGTCTAACACGGTGACGCCGGATGCGAGATTCGTTGCACGATTGCTGGACTATCCCACCGAAGGGGAAATTGTCGTCCGCGTGACGGCGAGTGCGATCGTACCGAAAGGGGAGGGCTATCCACCGATGCGTGTCACCGTTGGGTTGCGGAGTGACGTACTCGCGCCGGAGGAGAAACTCGGCGAGATCGACGTGACCGCAACTGTCGACGATCCTCAGATGTATGAGTTCCGCGGACGCATCGAACAGTTCCCTCTGCCAGGTCACAACCCGAAGTATCCTGGCGTGCTAGTCACCGTTTGGAACGACTACGACAACGGAGAGAGGAAACCACTCAAGCGGGCGAGGCGGAAGAAGGGGGACGATCCGCCGCCAGCGCCAGCGAGCAACGTCCCAACGATTGTCATCAAGTCGCTCGACTTTGAGGGCCCCGTATTTCAAAGCTGGCCACCGAACAGCCACACGCGAATCTTGTTTGCTCGCGATTCAGAAGACGACCAACAGCGCTATGTCCGCAAAGTGATCCAGCGTTTTGCGACGAGAGCCTATCGCCGCCCGGCGACTGAGGAGGAAGTCGACTTACTGCTGTCGTTCTTCAACAGGATCCGTGACGAGTCTCCTACGTTCGAAGAGGCAATCCGGGAGACGCTGGCGATGGTATTGATCTCGCCTGAATTCCTGTACCTGATGGAGCCGCATGACGGTGGCAAATCGAAACACCCGCTCACTGATTTCGAATTGGCATCACGATTGTCATACTTTTTGTGGAGTTCGATGCCGGACGAAAAGTTATTTGCTTTGGCCGAACGTGGCAAGCTTAGCGAGCCTGACGTCGTCGCAAAGCAAGTCCGAGACATGGTCGCCGATCCGAAATCGAACAACTTTGTCGAACATTTCACCGACCAATGGCTAAATCTATCGGGCCTGGATCGCGTCGCGGTCAACCCAGAGTACTACCCCGATTTTGATGATCGCCTGAAACCAGAAATGCGGAAGGAGACGCAGCGATTCTTCGCTGAGATCTTGTATGAAGACCTCAGCGCGATGAACCTGATCGACTCCGACTTCGCGATGCTTAATCGCCGCCTGGCGAAGCACTACGGAGTCACTGGACCACGAGGAAGTGAATTCGAGCGAGTGGCACTCGCCGCCGACGATCGGCGAGGAGGTTTACTCACGCAAGGCAGCGTCTTGCTGAGCAATTCGACGGGCGAAGACTCACATCCTATCCGTCGAGCAGTTTGGCTATTGGATCGGCTTCTGGACAGCCCGCCCGCCCCTCCGCCACCCGACGTGCCCGAGCTCAATCAAGGGGAGCCCGATCTGCTAGGCTTGCCGCTGAAGAAGCAGCTGGAACTACACCGCCAGAAAGACTCGTGCAACCGATGTCACCGCCGCATCGACCCTTGGGGCATTCCGTTTGAAAGCTATGATGCGGTAGGTCAATGGCGGTCAGAAGTTTTACGTGTCGCCAAAAAAGGTCGCGACACACGTACACCCGTCGTCGCCAGTGCGATACTACCAGGCGGGCACGAAGTCGACGGCCTTGAGCAACTGAAAGTGTACTTGCTGACGCAGGAGTCCAAACGATTTTCTCGCGCCCTTGTAATCAAATTGTTAACGTACAGCTTGGGACGGTCGCTCGAATTGGCCGATGAAGCAGTTGTAGAATCCTTGACAACGCAATTCGCAGCGGCCGACTACCGACTTTCTGACTTGATCATCGCAATCGCACAAAGCGAACCGTTTCAACACAACTAGCGAACATACCGAGACTTCGATAAGGATAGATGACAATGGCAAAACCTAGCTGGCACTTAGATCGCCGAACGTTTTTGCGCGGCACTGGCGTTTCGCTGGCACTACCGTTGCTGGATGCGATGACCAATCGCGGACAAGCTGCTGAAAGGAGCGAGCGACCTCGCCGAATATGTAGTGTCTATTTTCCTTTCGGTGTCAGCCTGCCGCCCGATGATCATGAGCACAGCGAGTGGAACTGGTTCCCCCAAGGCGAAGGGAGTGAATTCCGCTTTACGAAAACCTTGTCCTCGCTAAAGAGTCTCAGGCAGGACGTGACGGTACTCGGCGGATTGTCTCATCCACATGGTAGAAGTATCGGCGGTCACGATACGGGTGACATTTTTCTGACTGGCGCTAGTCTCAAGGGAAGCAGCTACGCGAATTCAATCTCGCTTGATCAACTGGTAGCTCAACAGATCGGCGATCAAACTCGCTTTCCGTCGCTGACGCTTTCCAGTGACGGTGGTGTGGGCGAGCCAACGCGATCCACGACCCTGTCATTCTCTCGCAACGGACGCCCCATTCCGGCATTATCGAAGCCCCAACAGATCTTCGACCGGATGTTTGGCGAAGGGGACGGCGAAATCCAGACACAGCGTCGAAAATTGGAGAGTTCCGGGACGATGCTCGACTTAGTGCTAGAACATTCCCGCTCGTTGAAACGGCGTTTAGGCAAGCAGGATCAACAGAAGTTCGACGAGTACATAGCCTCGGTGCGAGCGATCGAGCAACGCGTCGAGCGGTCACAACGATGGCTTGATATCCCGAAGCCAGAAATCGATTCGTCGTCGCTGGCTTTGGAATCATCGCCCGAAGGGCCCATGGAGTACATTCGCACGATGTACGACTTAATCTACCTCGCGTTCCAAACCGATACGACTCGCGTCGCGACGTACATGCTAGGGCAAGTCGCGGGCGCGACGACCGTGGCCAATACATTTCCCGCGTTTCTGGGTCTGGCCGGAAACTGGCACGGATTGGCTCATGGGGCGGGTAAGAAAGGTGGCTACGAAAACCTCGGTCGCTTCGACCAGTTCCTCGCCGAGCAGTTGAGCTATTTCCTTACGCGGCTGAAAGAGACGCCCGAAGGTGACGGGTCGATGCTCGATAGCACACTCGTCTTCTACGGCAGCAGCAACAGCCGAACTCACAACAACCACAACTATCCGCTGGTCCTCGCCGGTGGCGGACAATTGGGATTGAAGCACGGCCAGTATCTTCGATTCACCGAGAAGACGCCTCTGTCGAATCTGTTCGTAACAATGCTTGATCGCCTGAACGTCTCACGCGACTCGTTCGCCGATAGCACCGGCGAGATGTCAGAACTCCTGGCGTAGCGCAATTAACATGGTCTTCCCGTAGGGTGTCGGCGTCAGGCGCACCGCTAACCTGTCCATTGGTGCGGCTGACGCCGACACCCTACATCTACATCACCAGCTTGCCGTAGCGTTGTTTCCTCGCTGGTTGATTTCCTTTCGTCGCGCTGAGCAGTATGATGCGTACAAATCTTCGAGCAACCGGAACGGCAGCATGCATCATCACGAACAGCGTGCGAAATCATGGCGAAAGTACACTCCCTGTGGATGCGTGCTGCTGCTGTTCGCAGTGGTAGTCGCGATTCCGGTTATCGGATGGATGGTGTGGTCCATGAACGCTGCGCGCTTGGTAGAGGACGAACTCGCAAAACTTCGTGCGGCGAACGAACCGCTTGAACCCTCTGACTTGGATCCGTTTTATGCAATCCCTCCCGGAAAGTCCGATGCCACACGATTGTGGGTGGATGTAAATCAGACCTTCGAGAGTGCTTCCTTTGCAGAAGCCGTTCGCCAACTTCCGATTGTCGGTGAGGGAGCGGAAATACCGCCCGTAGGTGAAGACTGGGAGCAGCTCGAGGCAGTCGAAGCGTTCTTGGCCGATCACTCGGACGAGATGTCCAAGGTCCACAAAGCTGCAAGCCTGGGCGGATATGCGAGATTCGACCGCGACTTCGACGACGGCATCGCGATGCTCTTACCGCAAGTACAAGGGATCCGCAGCGCCGCGCGGATGCTGATACTCGAAGCCCGCGTCGCCGCTCATCAGGGAGACGCTGACGGAGTTGCTCGATCGATTCATGCAATCTTTGCGACCTGTCGCGCCGTCGAAGAGGATCCGATTCTGATCTCTGATTTAGTGCAAGTGGCGCTGGCCGGCATCGCCGTGAGCGAACTGGAAATCGCCGTCGGATCTGTCGAATTCTCCGACGCCGATTTGCAGATGCTAAGAGAGGACGTTCGGTCCATCGATTTCCAGCGCAGCCTGGAGAGGGCTTTGATGGGCGAAAGGGTCATCGGCATCCTTACCTTTCGCAACCCAGGCAAGTTCGACGTATCCGAAGAAATGCCTTTTCCGATGCGAGCAAACAATGAAGATCTAGCGTTATATTTATCAACGCTGGCAAAATATGTGGAGGCGTCGAGACAACCGTTTCCAGAAGCCTTGGCGACCGCCGAAGAAGCAACCTTAAACGTCCAGGAAGTCGTTGGCGACTCTGGCGTGAACAAACTTCGCTACGTCTTTACCAATCTGCTTCTGCCCGCACTTGATGCGGTGTTCGGGGCCAACGCACGAGGAACGGGATCGACTCATTGCGCCGATACTTCGCTGGCAATCGAGATGTATCGCCGTGTGAATGGGAAACTTCCGCAAACCCTAGCGGAGTTGGTGCCAGAGTTTATGGACATCGTTCCGATTGACCCGATGGACGGCGATCCACTGCGGTACGTTGTTAATGACGACGGCTACATGTTATACAGCGTGGGGCGCAACCAAGTCGACGACGGCGGTGTAATGGGCGACGAGCGATTGGACGAAGTCTACTCGATTGAAATCGGAGCAAGGAATGCGTCGTCCGAGGTAAACAAGTAGCAGCTTGGGATTGGAGGATGACAAGTCATGTCAGTTCAAATCGCAACCATCGAAGACGTCCGCAGTGCCGAACGAATCATCCGCGAGCACGTTTCGCCGGCACCGCTGATTCGCTCCTACGCGTTGGAGAAAGAACTTGGCCTGCGGACTGGTCGCCGAGTTTGGCTGAAAGATTACGGTTGGACACCAGTTGGTTCGTTTAAGCTGCTCGGCGCCTTGAATTGGATGGCACAAAATCTCGAACGAATCGGCGAACGACCCGTCGCAGCGCACTCGTCGGGCAACTTCGCTTCCGGGATTTCGTTTGCGGGCATGCGATACGACAAACGAGTCATCATCGTCATGCCGGACACCGCCGCACAGGTAAAGTTCGAATTGACTCGGTCGTTTGGTGCCGAAATTCGAACCTACGACATTTCGCGAGACCACGAGACCGGCGAACGTGATCACATTACTCGCGAGATCGCGGAACTGGAAGGAGCCGTCCAAGCGTCACCTTATGACGATCCGCACGTCATCGCCGGCAATGGCGTCGGTGGACTAGAAATCGTCAACGAATTGCGGCGTCAAGATCGAGAGGTATCGCAATTTCTTTGTCAGGTCAGCGGCGGCGGCTTAATGGCTGGCCACGCCTTGTCGATCGCAGATGGCTTTCCGCAGGCCACGATTATCGGCGTGGAACCTGACGGTGCGGGCGACTTTCGTCAATCGTTGGAAGCCGGAGAGCGCGTGCGATTGGACCGACCGACCAGTATTTGCGACGGTCTGCTCTCTTACGACGTCGGTGAACACAATTGGCCTATTCTACAAGAGCATGTCTCCCAATCGGTCTTGGTTTCGGACGCAGAAACGCGAGCGGCGATGAACTGGCTCTACAGTCGCCATGGTTTACGTACGGAACCATCGGGAGCGATCACACTCGCCGCCGCGTTGACAGGAAAAGAGCAACTTGACGGAGAAGGCGATATTGTGATCGTCATCAGCGGCCGAAACGTCGATGATGGTCAGTTTCAAGAATGGATCAGGGTGTAGATTCGCGGAACTCACGAGAACATCTGCTACGTTCCACTCGTTCGCCGGTTCCCGGCTCGGGAGGACCCAGCCAGTTAATCCACGTCGGTCGAAACGACGAACGCAACAAGTACCTTTGTCTCAGCAACCACCGGCAGTCGTCCGAGTTGCATCAATGTTGCGCGGATGGTTATCTGTCGCTCGCCAACAAATTGTGGGGCAACCAACGAAGTCACGCTCAGCGACGGGTTCAATTGCTCCGCCTCAACGCTAAGACGATCGGCCACGAAGACGCTGCCACCCTCTCGATCAGTCACCAGTTCAATCGCCGCTACCTCGGTCAGTCCCTTTGCACGGCTGATCGTCAGCGGAATCTCGAATGGCTGACCGGCGATGACTTCGATTTCCGGCGCATCGCAATCGATCTTCAACAACGCACCAGTCGGCAGAAACCCGATACGAGTTTGCAGTTTGCTCGACAAGTAGCGAACTCGCCCTTGAGGATCAGCTACCTGAGCGACGCCGTTCACAACCATCCGGGACGTGCGAGTCGTCTCAAGCCACTCCGGCAGGAAGACGGGATACAGGATGCGATCGACAGCAGGCGGTATCGTCAACTCTGGTCCATTGATTCCCTGCCGATGGCGACCTTGCTTGGCAGCCATCTCAAGAACGATGTTGCCATCGAACCCTTCGTCTCTCTGGATCAAAACCGGAGCGGGAAACGTCGTGCCCCGTGGCCACTTCGTGACGTCGTTCTTTCCCTCTGCATCGATGGAGAAGGGCGGCTTCATGGTGACAGCCACCAAAACGGGCTTCAATTGTTCGGTCACATCGACTTCGCCAATCCGTGCTTGCCCGGACACATGGAGCATCGCGGCCACTGTTTCAGCGTCGGCCGCAACCGACAACTCGATCTTCACATCGTTCTTTCCAGCAGCGATGATCGTTTGGTCGGGAATAACCACACCGTTAGGCAATCCGTCAATCTGAAGATTGATTGGATCCTTGAATCCACCAACGCGAGTTGCCTTGATCGCCAACTGCGTCTTACCGCCGAGCAGTACGTTTACGAATTCGGGACCGCTCAGCGTAAACTTTGGCGTGGCCGGACGCACGGCGAGTCGATACGTTGCCGCGCGATTGCCGCTTTGACCAGATGAATCGCTGACGATCAATTGGTAGCTGCCGTCCGCTGGAACGACAAACTCTAACCCCGCGTCGGTCGTTCCTGGCAGATCGTCAGAGCGTTTGAGTTCTTTGCCTTCTCCATCGAGAACGCCCAGCGCGACGTCGAGCGTGGAGCCGATCGCTTCCGCTTGGAGATCGATCGCCCAAACGTCTCCCTTCTTGCCGCCCACAACATATCGATCGGAACCGAAACGCTGATCAAGAACGCCAGTTATCGCCGAGGGTATCGACAAAGACGTTGCTTCGTCGCCGCGGTGAGCTCCTTCGACGGCCTCGGGAATATCGCTGAGTATCAATGCAACTTGGTCGCCGAGACCAATCGGAGTTTCAAGTCGCGTGAGGAACGAGTCTGTTGGTTCATCTGGAAACGTAACCGAGCGAACGATCGACTCTAACATCGCACCGCCGGTAGCAACTCCATAACCGACAAACTCGACGTCGCGAGTTTCGCCTCGCTTCCCAGCCGCCGGAATCGCCGCGACAACCTGTGGGCCCGGCGTCAAAGCCAGTCGATAGACGAATGAACGGTTTCCGCGAAAATCGACGTCGTAGATGCTGACGAGGTAGCGTTGCTCGCCCTTGGCGGCGAATGTAATACGAAGGTCATTCTTCGCTGTATCAGCTCCTTCCGCTACGAGGTCTCCGTTCTCGCCGCGCACCTCAACGGCCGCAGTCAGCGGGGAACCAATTGCAGCGGCCACGAGCGACAAAGTTATCGGACCATCGTGCGGAGCGACGAAGCGAAATTGATCGACCTCCTCGATCTTGCGAATCTGACCGGAAACGATCACAGGAAGTACGTCGAGGTCATGCGGTCCCTTTCGCTTTGCCTCCTCCTTCACCTCCCCCAATTCCGACACGACAAAGCGTCCTGTTGCCGTCCCACCGTTCGCATTTGCGGCTTGCCAGCGGTAGATTCCCGGTTTCGTGTCGGCCGGAATCGTCAGCTTCGCTGGTGTTTCGCGAGGCATCGGGAACGGACCGCGACGTGCCTTCTTCTCGAACCAGTAAGGTGGCTCTGGAACGATGACCGGTCCTGGCGTTCCCGTGAGTTCGAGAACTATCCGAGAGTCATGCACGAATGGCTGGGTGTCCGGTGTCCAATCGTAGCCGCCCAACACAACTTCAACGGTCGTTCCTGCCTGTCCACCTGATGGATAGATGTAGCCGATCGCGGGAGCTTGTTGCTGCGCCAGCGCCGTCGCGACGCACGACATGGGAAGAGCCAAAACTGCCGCGGCGTATAGAAAGCGAGGGGAGAAGCGGAGAAGTAAGAGAGGCATCTGCTGCGTTTCCCGTGGACCTATGAGACTGACACCTCAAACCAATTCACGAACCGTCTTGCCACCATCCACTAAAGGAACGGGACGACCAAGTGGTCCGTAATAGAGCCGGTCTGGATTGATTCCAAGCAGCGTATGGATCGTGCGCAAAAGGTCGTTGACGCCAATCGGTTCTGTCGTTGGGGCGGCCGCTTGTGCGTCCGTTGCACCGATCACTTGTCCTGGCTTCGTCCCGCCGCCGGCAAAGATGACAGTTTGAGCCATTGACCAATGGTCGCGACCGGCTTGGGCGTTGACTCGCGGCGTGCGTCCCATTTCGCCCATCATCACGACAAGCGTTTCGTCAAGCAGTCCGCGTTCTTCGAGATCCGTAACCAATGCGCTGAAAGCACGATCGGCATAGGGAATCAGATCCGTCTGCAAACTCGGAAAACAATTGAAATGAACGTCCCATCCAGGAGCATCGACTCCGACGAACCGACAACCACCTTCGACCAATCGTCTGGCGAGGAGAGCACACTGGCCGATCTGCGTATGGCCATAACGCTCTCGCATCGCGTCCGACTCGGCATGAATATCAAATGCCTTCTTCGCGTCGGACGACGTGATCAGGCTTCGCGCTTTATCGTAATACGTGGACATCGTCTTCGCGCGCCCCTCGACGCCACGTTCTAATTCATCGATCCCGGCTAGTAATTTACGCCGTGTCGCGATTCTGCTTTGCGACAGTCCTGCGATCGGCTGGAGGTCTTTCACTTCGAAGTCTGGCTGCGTTGGATCCGATTCGATAACGAAGGGAGCGTACTCGGCTCCGTAGAATCCCGGTCCTCCCGCTCCCATCGGATGCGGCACGCTGATGTAAGGTGGAACCGTGCTCCTTGGACCCAACTCCCGCGAGACAACGGAACCGAGGGAAGGGAAGAAATCGTTGTTCGGAATCGGGTTGTCGCCATCCGCGAAGTTCGCTCTGCGCCCGGTCATCACATAGTGATAACCCGTCGTATGCCCGTTATCACGATGGCTGTGACTGCGGAGGATCGTGTACTTGTCGGCAATCTTTGCACACAGCGGTAACTGGTCCGTGACGATGGTGCCTGGAACATTTGTGTTAATCGGACGGAAGGGGCCGCGAATTTCTTCCGGTGCGTCCGGCTTTGGGTCCCACATGTCTTGATGAGGCGGACCACCTTCCAGAAAGAGAAAGATGCACGACTTGGCCTTCGCGCCTGCAGGCGAAGCGGCCTGGGCTTGCAACTCTAGCAGTCGTGGTAGCGTCAAGCTGCCGAACAGGCCGGTCGCGCCAAGGCGCAAAGCGTGGCGCCGTGAAACTCCATCACAGGATTTCGAGCGCCGTGATCCAACTTTGATCTTCCACATCGTACGTGTCTTCTTAGGTAGGCCGGAACAAGTCTTCGCAGTTCCGGCGTCTGAGAAACCCTGCCGGAACTGCGAAGACTTGTTCCGGCCTACAAGTTACGACCTAATGATTGAACATGAATTCCTTCGAGTTGAGCAGCGCCCATTGTACGTCTTCGGCGGCTGCACGGCGATCAATGGCTGCATCTCCAAATGCCTGCAACATCAACGACCGCTCGTTGTCAGTCGGTCGACGCGACAACATCCCTAGATATAACTCGTCGATAATCGCGTCGGGCGTCAAATCAGAACTAGCCAATTGGCGAGATTTTCCGTGTCGATCCTGAACCTTCGCCATGATCTCGGGCGAATTCAACAAATGGAGCGATTGGGCAATGCTTGGTTCGCCGCTTCGCTCGCACTCGCAAACGCTGGCGCGAACCGGTCTTCCAAAAATCCGAAAGAAGTACGAAGGCATCCGGTTATCCCAGACCTGAATCGCCCGATAGCCATCTGGCCAGCCGTTGAACTTTTCGGGGACGCCCGTGGATTGGCTGATCGCGTCGAGCAAGACTTCGGCGGGTAACGTCTTGTACGTCGCATGCGAAAAATTTTGGACATCTGCTTCATTCGAGTTGTTCGACTCAGTGTTCAACTGGTAGGCACGTGATTGCAGTAACGTTCGAGTAAACGCCTTCAGATCGTACTTAACTTCACGCATGTACTCAGCCAAAGCATTCATCAGCGGTTCGTTTGACGCGGGATTTGTATCGCGCATATCGTCGATTGGTTCAACCAGTCCACGTCCGAAGTAATGCGCCCAGATTCGATTCGCGATTGCCTTAGCAAAGAATGGATTCGACTCGGAGGTCATCCAAGCGGCCAACGCGACGCGTCGGTCACTCGCAGAAGCGAAGTCAGTTGGCTCACCACCGAGCGGACGCGCGGCAATTGTTTCGCCAGTTCGAGGATGCGGCAGATCCTTGCCACCGAGTGACACAACCGCTTCGTTACCATTGGGCAGTTTCTTCAGCTTTAGCCCGGTAAAGAAGCCTGCGAGCCCGACGTAATCCGTTTGGCTCCAGCGCTCGGACGGATGATGGTGACATTGAGCACACTCGATCCGCACGCCCAGCAACAACTGGCTGATCGAACGACTAGCTTCGTCGGGCTTCTTCAATATTTTGTAAAACGAAGCTGGCCCTTCGGCGGTCGTGTTTCCTTGAACGGTTAGCAGGTCGCGAGCAAACTCATCGAAGGGCCGGTTCTCGCGAAACTGTCGTCGCAACCATCGTTGCATCGCGACCGTCCCCTGAGGCGAAATCTGTAATTGGTCCGCGCGCAGAATATCGAGCCAACGCATGGTCCAATAATCGACGTACTCGTCTCGCTCAAGCAGTCGGTCGATCAGGCGCGTTCGCTTGTCGGACGAGTTGTCTGCAAGAAACTCAAGGACTTCGCGAGACGTTGGAAGCGTACCGATCGCGTCGAGATAGACTCGACGGAGGAACGTGGCATCATCGGCGGAGTCACTCGGTTCGATCCCAAGCTGCTGAAGCTTGTCCCAAACGAGACGGTCGATAAAGTTGGCTTCGGGCGGGCGTTGAAACTCGACGTCGGGGCGGGGCAGGGTGATGCGGCTAACGGCAACATGGCCAAGATAGCGGACAAGAATCGCGGCTTCGCCAGGAATGTCACTGGCCTCGACCAACCCACGTTCATTGACTTCGGCGATTGAACTCGCATTGGATTCGTATTCAGCCTCGGCCGTCACGCAGCGCCGGCTGCCTGCACCATCAACGGCCGTCACACGAAGCTGCTGCGATCCACCGGCAAGAAGGCTCTGTTGGAGCGGCTCGACTTCGACGGCGACGATTCGACTAGTTTGCAATTCATCGTCATCAAGGCGAGCTCCCTCGGTGATCCATCGCTTTAATCGTTCGTACTGATAACTTTGGGGTTCGATCTTTCGACCGCCGCCATGCGGAATTTCAGCAGCGCCCTTCCGTAGCAACAGACTGTGAGCTGGGACCGTCACCGAGACTCTTCGGCCACGCCCTTCCTTAACGATCGCGGCGAAGTCGGCTGCCACATCGAAGCCGAAAATACTTAGCTTGAAACCGTTCTGGCCCTCGGCCTTGCCATGGCAACCACCGGCGTTGCAGCGTGCCTTTGTCAGCAGAGGAACAATCTCGTTGTGAAATGAGACCGGCTCAGGAGCGGTCAGGTGACGCACTTCGAGTGGCACACGCACTTCTTCGCCGTTAAGGCCGACAACAATCTCAGTCTGTCCATTACTCAGCGGATGAATCAGTCCAGTTGAATCGATGACGGCGATCGCGGGCTGTGCGATCTTGTAGGTCGCTGATCGCGACACGTCGATCGTCATACGATTTGTTTGCGAATCGCTGACGAGGAGCTGTTGCGACGACTCGGGACGGTCCAGCACGACCGACTCGGGACTCACCACGATGCGAGCGAAGCTAGAACTGCTGAGCGATACTGCAAAGAGTGTCGACATGAGAACGAGGAAGCTATGGTGCCATACTCGAAACATCGGGTAGCAATCGGTGGGCTTGAGGGCAGGAAGATCGGCGTATGGTCGAGGCTTCGCATTATAAGACAAGCCGCTCGCCTTGTCGAAGCGAAACACACTCAGTTGGTTGCGAAGCGTCGCATCGTTGGGCTAGCGTGATTCCCTCGCCTAGAAGTCCCTACTAGGATGACTCACATGAATTGAACGTACACGAACGTTTTGGAGATGTTTGGTCATGCCGATCTCGTTTAGCTGTCCTCATTGTGGCCATGCAACCCAGGCTGCGGACCATTTCGCGGGCCAAACGGGACCATGCGTTTCCTGTGGCGCTCAAGTGACGATTCCGATGGCAGGAGGGTACCAGGGCGGTGGCCCACCCGTTAGATCCTCGTCATCGAGTTCGGCGGGAGCGATGGTCGGCTTTGTGCTCGTGGCGGCTCTGGGAGTCATGATTGTCGGTGGCGGGGTGCTGGCACTGTTGTTATTAGCCGTAAAGACGGGACCGCAACGCGCGCCTCGAAATGAGTGCGCGACCAATTTGAAACAGATCGGCCTAGCGATGCATAACTATCATGACGTGTACAAGACGTTTCCGCCGGCCTTCATTCCGGACGAGAATGGCGAACCGGAACGCAGTTGGCGAGTCCTCCTCTTGCCCTTTCTCGACCAACAGACAATGTTCCAACAGTACGACTTCAACGAACCTTGGGACGCACCTGAGAATCAGTTCGCCGTCAGCACAGACGTGCCAACGTACCGCTGTCCGTCTGACCCCACCAGCGCGCCAACAGATACGAGCTACGTCGTCCTAACAGGACCAGGCACGATTTTTGAGGAAGGCAAAGATCCCTCGATTCGTAACATCATCGACGGGACATCAAACACCATCATGGCGGTGGAACTAAGCGGATCAGGCATCAACTGGTGCGAGCCCAAGGACTTGGATGTCGCGGAATTCGTGGCGATGTTCGGGACCAGCCGAACTGGCATGTCGTCGAGCCCGCACCCTGGCGGGTTAAACGTTCTCATGGCCGATGGCTCCGTGCAGTTCTTGAGTTTCAATATCGACGCCACCCTGGCGGAAGCATTGGCGACATGCAACGGACAAGAGCCGGTCGGCGCGTGGTAAGAGACTAATTACTGGCGCATCACATTACTGGCGCATAACAACTCGCCAAGAGGCGACGTGTTATCGCCCGGCTCGCCACACGGCGGAGCGGGGCAATCCCCTTTTTCAATGTCATCGTCGACATTGCCATCACGTCGGATGCTTGGCCATTTCGAAACGCGCAACTAGGCGCCGTACTTACCAAGCCGTCCGGCGTTTGCAAGCGCTAGCGTCATTAGGTGCTTCGCTTCGAACTGGCCAAGGCCCCCGCGAATACAGGTGTCCTCGCCAAACGACGTTAGTCCGTCGGGGCGGCAGCAACCGGACGCGAGCAGCGTCGGGACGGGATGCCAACTGTGGTTGCTTAGAAAGCTGGGAGTGCTGTGATCGCCGGTAACGATCGTTACTGTTGGATTCAGATCTAGGACGCGAGGGATAATCGCGTCGAACTCTTCCGTCCGCTTCACTTTGGCATCGAAGTTGCCATCTTCGCCCGTGCTGTCGGTGTACTTGAAGTGAATGAAGAAGAAGTCGTAGTCGTTCCAATGCTGCTTCAACACATCCATTTGATCGTCCAGCGTTTGGGCATGGCCAACAATGTCCATTCCAACCAGCCGTGCCAGACCTTTGTACATCGGATAAACGGCAATCGCAGCGGCCTTCAAGCCGTAAACCTGTTCGTAACTGGGCAAGTCGGGCTTAGCGGCGAAGCCTCGCATCGTGTGAAAGTTGGCTCTCTCTTCGTCCTTCAGAATCTCGCGAGCTTGAGTCAGAAATTGCTTGGCAACATCAACCGTCTTTTGGCTCGCCTCGTCGTCGGCGACTGGATCAAGCGGCGGGACGCCGGTCGCTTGTGGATCAGTATCGCGGACATTGCCGCCAAGTCCCGCGCCGCGCAGCACGACGACGAAACGATGTTCTTTCACGGGTTCGACGAAGATCTCGATTCCAGGAATTGAAACCTCGCGCAACTTGATCGCCAGCGGAGCGCTCTCTTCCGTTGGGATTCGGCCCGCCCGGCGATCCGAGATGTTTCCATCGGCATCCAACGTGCAGAAGTTGCAGCGGATGGCGACGTCGCCTTGTTGCAGTTCGAATCCGATTCCCGTCGCCTCAAGCGCGCCGCGTCCGATCAAGTACTTAATCGGATCGTAGCCGAACAAACCAAGATGGCCGGGCCCACTGCCAGGACTGATGCCATGCGCGACGGGAATGCTTGCACCTTGAACGCCCTTCTTTGCCAGAGCATCGAGGTGTGGGGTGTTAGCCGCTTCAAGTTCCGTCTTGCCACCCGCTTCCCAAGGCAGTCCGCCAAGCCCATCGGCAACGAGCATGACGATCTTCGAGTCGTTCTTGATAAACAACTCACGTGTGAGAGTATGCGTGTCCATATTTTGATCCCTTAGGGCGTTCGCCGTGCTCCGAATTGATCTGACTCGTTTAACAGCAAGGTGTTTGATTCAAGCCAATCTTCCTACCACAAACGTGCGTTTCGACCAAGGTGTGGCGAGTGCGAGGCGGGTAGTAAGGTCTGACATCGTCAGCTATCTTCGATGGTTGATCGGGCAACAATTTTCACGGACTGGACAAGGATCATCCGCATGAGCGATGACAAACTGTTGAGCTACAATCCAGCGGGCGTTTTCCTCGACGATACCGGCATCTCTCAGGCGGATCTCAAAGCACTCGCACCACAACTGGAAACCGCTCGCCGTGAAGCGCTCGCCGACGTTGAACTGTTTCGCTCGGGCGGTGCCATTCCGTCTGAGAAGGAACCGCTCGATTCGGCATTCATCGACATGCCAAATCGCTTGCTCGCGGAGTACCAGAAGGATCGTGACGCGAGCGAACTCGGTCGAATGCTGAAAACCGCAGAGCAGTTGCGAGAGTCGGTCGACCGAGTCGTCGTGCTCGGGATCGGAGGATCGTACATGGGGGCTCGAGCATTGATGGACGCCTGTTGCGAACCCTATTTCAACGAATTGTCGCGCGCCGAACGAGGCAGTCGGCCTCGGATGTACTTTGAAGGCAATAACGTCGACAACGACGCATCGCAGGGCTTGCTGCGGCTGCTTGGCAATGGGAAAGTCGCCAAAACGGTCGGTGATCGCTGGGCGATTGTTGTCATCAGCAAGAGCGGAGGGACCTTGGAAACGGCAGCTGCATTCCGACAGTTCCTTGCGAAGTTGCGAAGTTCATGCGGCGGCGATGAAGCTGCCTTGGGCAAGTTAGTCGTACCCGTGACCGGAACGAGCGGTCGGCTGTTTGAACTTGCTGGCGCACTCGGCTGCCGCGATATCTACAACGTGCCGGACGGAGTTGGTGGGCGATTTTCAGTACTGTCAGCTGTTGGATTACTCCCCGCAGCCGTGCTTGGCTTGGACGTCGTCAAACTCTTGGAAGGTGCCGTGGCAATGAACAAACACTTCCAATCGGCGGCTCCCGGTGAGAATACGGTGCTGGACTTCGTTGGCGTCTCGCACTTGCTGGAACAGCAACGAGGAGCGAGCATCCGCATCATGTCGGTCTGGTCAAAGGCGCTCGAAGCCGTCGGCCTCTGGTACGACCAATTACTCGCCGAAAGCTTAGGCAAAGCGGAGAAGGGAGCGACGCCGCTGACGACCGTAAACACGCGCGACCTCCATTCGCGTGCACAACAGCATCAGGAGGGGCGACGAGATAAACTGGTTACAAACGTCATCGTCGACAACTGGCGCTGCGATTCACTCGCGGTCGGGCACAGCGATCTCGATCAAGACAAGCTGAACGACCTGGCCTATAAGACGCTTCCAGAGTTGATGAGCGCGGCAATCCAAGGCACAAACGAGGCCTACCGAGAAGACAATCGCCCGACGGCCGATATTCATCTACCAGATACGTCCGAAGCTTCAATCGGCCAGCTGTTCCAGATGCTGATGCTCGCTACGGTCGTTGAAGGTCGACTGATGGGAATCAACCCGTATGGCCAGCCCGGAGTCGAAGGCTACAAGAAGAATATGAATCGGATTCTTGGCAAGTAGCGGCAACGGTTGACACGGCCGTCAGCGCCCGTGCTGAAGGAGTAAAGGGTTGAACTACGTTTGATTGTCTTACCCCGCTGCGCGTTGCACTACGCCGAACGTGACTCCGCCTTGCAGCCGTGGCTTGTTGGACGACTCGACGCTGCTATTGATCTTCGTCTTCGAATACGCCCAAAGGAATCTCGCTGGCGTCTTCATTGTGATCGTCGAAGTACCACGAATTATTGCCAAACGCGTATTCGCGATATGCGAACATATCAGACGGGGCGAAAACGTCGCCAAGCTGGTTGACATCTGAATAGACGTTGAGAAGGCGAGGCGAGAAGCAAAGCAGCGGATAGACGCGTTGCCCCTCGGATTCGAACCAGTATTGGTCGTGGAAGTTGCCCATTGCGAAGACGAACTGTTCACAGATCTTGCGCCGGACGGCTGCGTCGGAGATGCCGTGGTCCTTAAGTGCCCCGTTCAGGTTGTTGATTTGAATGCACTGGTATGCGGACCCCATTTCCTCGTAGGCGTCATCACGAATGAGCTTCGTTTCGAACATGAATGAGTTTCCTCTGAGTCGTGCAATGGTTGGCACGACCGTCACCGAGCGTGCCGAAGGAGAGAGGTTAAACAGCCAATGATTGTATCAAGGAGGGCGACGTTTGCATCAAGACGAAGGTGACTCCGCTTTGCGGTCGGTGCCGTGTTGGGCGATCACCGTCGTGATTCATGCGGAGGCCGACACCAAAGTACGACGAGCTATGAGCGTAGTCGCCAATGCTCCCAACGCGAGAATTACGATGCCCTCGCCAATTAGGATGGAACGTGCAGAGTGGCTCGTTCGTAACATCGACGCGGACGGAATATCGACGCGAATAACCGCGGCGACTTCACCTGGAGAGAACGAGCGGGCATCACAATCATCGGCCGATGCGTCGACTCCGTGGCATGACAGACAGGATTGCGCCGCACGTATTGGCTGGTAATAGCGATATGCTGAGTCGTCTCTGGATGGTGGAATTACGTAGGAAACGGTAAAGTCAGACTGTTCAGATAGCTCGGGTATATATGGTTGACTCTTGAAGTGTTCCACAACCGCATGCTCTTCGTCATTGCCGGTGTCGATTGGTACAAGTTGCCAGTTGAGATCGCTGCCGGAGAATCGATCTGACAGCGTTTCGTCGGAACTATCGAGCGCCTCAACTCGGTTCGGCCAATGAAGCTCTGTGAGTGCGGTGTTGGCAGTCCATCGACCCTTGCTAAAAACCTGGTCATTAACCACTTGTTGAACGACATAATCGGCGCCGTAGATGGTCGCGCTGATCACTAACACTAATACGACAATCTGAGAGTGGAATTGCAACCGTGGTCTCGACTTGTCGTGAGACTCGACGCCAGTGTGGTCTGGAATTGAGTGGGACATTCGACACGCCCAACATTGTTCCCACCGACTACCTGTCGCAATGTACGGTTAAGCTAGGCAAGCTTGCTGCGGCTTCGGTCGACAATGAAAATTATTGACTTGCAATGATGGTTTCGCAACCGACCTCGGTCCTTTTGCGGCGTAGAAGTTTAGAATCAAACAACCATCAGGATAACCAGTGACGCCGGAAGGTCGTCAATGACAATGGTCAAGGGTGCCACAAATCTAAGTCAGGGGCTAGAATTCGGTTTTCTCGATTCAAACGGCGGATGAAAGAACATGCCAATACAACTCACATGGCTAGGGCACGGCTCGTGGGCGATTTCGACGGGCGAACACAACGTACTGATCGATCCGTTTCTGAACGATTCACCGACGGCTCCCATCAATGCCGACGATGTCGAGGCAAACTATATTCTCGTGTCGCACGGTCACTTCGATCACGTGGCGGATGTGGCGTCGATTGCGAACCGAACCGGCGCGACCGTCGTATCCAACTACGAAATCGCCACTTGGTTCGCGAGCCAACATCGTGTTCAGAACACGATTGGCATGAATCTCGGTGGCGGAGTTGATTTGCCGTTTGGTCGTGTGAAGCTGACCATCGCCCATCACAGCTCGCAACTTCCAGACGGTTCGTACGGCGGCAACCCAAGTGGCTTGCTGCTCACCATCGGAGACAAGAACATCTATTTCGCGTGCGATACAGCGTTGTTTTCGGACATGAAGCTGATTGGAGCGGCGGGAATTGACTTGGCAGTTCTCCCGATCGGCGACTTGTTCACAATGGGCCCCGACGATTCGATCGAGGCGATTAAGATGCTCGAACCAAAGAAAGTCGCGCCAGCACATTACAACACTTGGCCGCCGATCGAGCAGGATGCGGCGGCTTGGTCTGAACGCGTCAAACAGGAAACAGCAGCGGAACCGGTCGTCGTCGAGCCCGGTGGAACGATCAAGTTATGAGATTACACCTTCGATTACTGATTTGCAATTTACTTTTGATGGCGAGTCTCGGGCAGGTCGCTAACGCTGAGACGTTGCTTCGCTGGAAGTTTACGGAAGGCGAGACGTTAGAAGTTACAGTCGATCAACACACAGTGACTGCGACGACAGGGGCTGGAAAGCCGACCGGCATTGATATCACAATGCAGTTGCGCATGGCCTGGACGATCGGCGCGGTGGCCGAAGACGGCAGCGCTCGAATGACGCAACAGTTTGAGCGATTTGCGGTGACGATGAAATCAGGAACCGCGGAAGCAATCGAGTACGATTCCGATTCAGAATCGAAGCCCAGCGGTTCGGCTGCCAACATCGCGGCGGCGGTGAGTCCCGTGATCGGAGCCGAGTTTGCGGTCACGATGACGAACCGTGGAGCAATCCGCGACGTAAAACTGTCGGATGCGGCCAGCGAAGCGTTCAACTCGGTCGAATCACCCGCGTTGAAACAGCTATTTTCGGCCGAAGGCATTTCGCGATTGCTGAGTCAGGCAGCTGTTGAGTTTCCGGAAGCGGAAGTTGCGACCAACAGCGAATGGGCGACCACGCTCGTGACTCCGTCCGCTCTCGGCACGCTTAAGCAAGACAGAACCTACACACTTACAACGCCAGAAGACATTAATGGAAAGACGTTGGAGCGAATCAACCTCTCGGGCCGACTGGTGATCGAGGCGGGCGAACAAGCTCCCAGCAAGTCAACGCTCATCGATCAAGAACTCACTGGCACAATGCTCTTTGATGCAGAAGCAGGGCGATTGGTGAGCAGCCAGTCTACGCAAAAGCTCACCACCGAACGACCCTTTCGCGAGTTCAGAATCAAGGTCCAGACGACGGCAGAAACGAAAACGTCGATCAAGTCTCGATAGAATTCTCGCCATTCCCGTTCGGCGGTTCCTTGTCCGGTACGTTAACCCGAATCTCGTCGCCTTGCACGTGAACGTCAAAGCTGTCGATGCTGATCTTTGGGTTGTCGCACCAAGTTCCGTCGCACGTCTTGAATCGCCAAGCGTGCCAGGGACAGCTCACGATCCCATCTTCGACATATCCCCCGGCCAGCGATGCTCCCATATGCGGGCAGAAATCGTCAATGGCCTGGTAATTGCCGTTCTCGAGAAAAACCGCGACCATGCGACCGTTGACCGCATAAGCGCGCCCCTCACCATCGGGGATGTCACCGACTTTGGCAACGGTAAAGAACTCTGACATCGAACATAATCCAAAGTTGAACGGCAATTCGCGGAACCTCAGCCACATTCTATCGACGCCGCCTGCCTTGCAAAACGGGGCCCAACCCGTACGGTAGGCAGCTTGAACCAATCCCGGCTACCTCGCGTATGAAGGATCGCGTCACGTGACAGAAGCAGACAACGTCGGCCAGAGTAACAGCATCGACCCGAGTACACCGTCAGTCTCTTTGGACGACTTTCAACAGCTCATCCGCAAGATGTACTTTGAAAAGGACGAAGCTCGCGGCATCGATGGAACGTTTATGTGGCTGATGGAGGAAGTTGGTGAACTTGCGGCTGCTCTTCGAAGCGGTAGCCACGAAGACAAAATGGAGGAGTTTGCGGACGTCCTCGCGTGGCTGACGACCATTGCCAACGTGGCCGAGATCGACCTGAGCGAAGCCGTTGCAAGGAAATACGGCGATGGCTGCCCAGGTTGTCATCGTTTCGTATGTGATTGCGATGATGCCGCAAAGCCCTAACTAGTGTCGCGGTACTATTTGCGCAAGCGATCACTCTGATTATCCTGAAGCGTATCCCGTTCAGACATCACTTCCTCGTTCCAAACCCTTCACCTGAATCAGCGTCTCTCCAACCCAAATGCCGCAGCACAGTCGCCCCACCTTCCTACTGCTCGCGGCATTTTTCGCCGTTCTCGGCACGACCGTTTCGGTTGAGGCACAGGGTTCGTCGGTCGGTGACATTCGTGACGTGACGATTGGATTCAGCGGAGCTTACAAAGTCGGGTATTGGACACCAGTTCGAGTAACGATCGCAGCCGGCTCTGAAGACCTGAATGGTCAACTCGCGCTAACCACCAAAGACGGCGATGGTGTCCCTGTCACCTTTCGTGACGCAGAACCAATCCACGTCGCCGCAAACGGAACGGGTTCGTTTACGTGCCACGTCAAATTCGGCCAACTCAACCGTGAACTTGCAGTTGAACTGCTCTCTGGTAAAGAGTCGACAATCCGTCGCGTTCTCGGAGGCAGCGAATTGTCTCAAGCGATGGTATCCGATCGCGACTGGATACTCACCATCGGTCCGGATATTGGAGTGACGGAGGCAGCTCAATCGTCTCGGGTGACCGCCGTCGCGGATGCATCGACGCTGCCGACACGATGGTTTGCTTACGAGGCGGTCGACGCAATCGTCCTCTCAACAAGCGACGCTTCGGTCCTTTCGTCGATCGCCCCCGAGCAATTCGCGGCATTGCAGCAGTGGGTGGAGCTAGGCGGACGACTCGTCCTATGCGTCGGTGCAGCGGGCGAGGAAGTTATCGGAACGGGTAAGCCACTCGCCCAACTCGCACCTGGAACATTTTCACGTATACAAACCGTGCGAGGCCTGACCGCACTGGAGAGTTACGTCGCCAGTTCGCAATCGCTCGACGCCATTAAAGTCGACGGACACTCTCCGCCGCTGCAGATCTGTCTATTAGAAAATGTCTCGGGCAAGTTGTCGGTCTATGAACAGAGTTCGGAAGCCGTTCGACCGATCGTGATTCGCGCTCCAACGGGGCTCGGCCAAGTCGTCTTTATCGCGGTCGACCTCGATCAGGCACCGTTTTCAGACTGGGAAGATCGCCCGCGGTTGATCGAGAAGCTATTGCGAGGCGATTCTGATCAGAACCAAGAGCGTTCGGCGACGACGGGCGCGACGGGACAACTAGTCCACCTCGGATACAACGACCTCGTCGGACAACTTCGAACTGCCGCAGAACAGTTCTCGGGTGTCGAGTTGATTCCATTCTCGTTAGTTGCCGGACTGATCGTCGTCTACATCCTGCTAATTGGGCCGGCAGATTACTTCTTCCTCCGCGACGTCTTGCGCCGCATGAGTTGGACGTGGGTGACGTTTCCGAGCGTGGCGGTTGCATTTTGCTTGCTCGCCGTGGTGATTCACAACAGCTTTAAGGGGCAAGATCCCAAAGTCAATCAGATCGACCTCGTTGACATCGATCTAGAGCGATCCCTTGCTCGCGGGACGACTTGGACTCATCTTTATAGCCCAGCGTCTGCAAGCTATGACGTACAACTCGCATCGTCATGGCTCGACACGAAATCAAACTCCGCAGGTTGCTTGCTGTCTTGGCAAGGCTTGCCGGGAACGGGTCTTGGAGGGCTCGAAGCAAAGTCGGCAACGCTGTTCCCTGCTCCTTATACGATTGCAAGTTCGGCAACTGACGGTCAGATTCGGAATACACCGATCGAGATCGACGGCACGAAAGCGTTCGTCGCTCGGTGGTGGAACGATGCGCCGCTCGAATACACGGCAGATCTACAGCTTGACGCGGGAGGGTTGCTTCGCGGTAACATCATGAATCCGCTTTCCGTCGAGTTGTACGACTGCATGCTGCTGTACGACAACTGGGCATACAGGTTGGAGCGAAAGGGTAGCGTTCTTCAGCCGGGTGACACCACAGACATCCACCTTGAAAAACCGCTCAATTTCAACTGGCGCCTCACTCGCCGACGTGTTGTCGATATAAAAGACATTACAACGCCCTGGGAGCAGCGTGATATGGACGTCCCACGAATTCTGGAAATGATGATGTTCCACAGAGTGGCCGGCGGAGACAAATACACACAGTTGCATCATCGCTACCAGAACTATCTGGACTTAAGTGAACACCTCGCAAACGGTCGAGCCATTCTGCTGGGACGAAGCCGGCAACCTGCGAGCGAGGTCGTTCTAAATGGACAAGCTACCGACGAGAGTTACGATCAGCGTTGGACCTTCTATCGTGTCGTGCTTCCAGTCGATGCGTCACGCGCAACTTCTTCGAGATAAGCCATGCCAGAAATCGCGATCGAAGCCAAAGGGCTCACCAAAAAATACGGCGACATGTTTGCCATTCGCGACATCGACCTTCAGCTAAACCAGGGCGATCTGTTCGGCTTTATCGGACCGAATGGAGCGGGTAAAACAACGACGATGCGAATCATCGCAACACTACTAAACCCGACCTGGGGCGAAGCTTACGTCTGCGGGAACTCAATCTATACGAGCCCGAAAGAGATTCGCCGTTTGGTCGGATACATGCCTGACTTCTTTGGCGTGTACGACGACATGAAAGTGATCGAGTATTTGGAATTCTTCGCCGCCGCTTATCGCATCCGCGGCCCGGAACGCCGAAAGCGTTGCGATGAAATGCTGGACATCGTCGATCTCGACTTTAAACGCGACGCGTTCGCGAACACACTTTCTCGAGGACAGACGCAACGCCTGGGATTGGCTCGCACTTTGCTTCACGATCCACAGGTCCTGCTGCTCGACGAACCGCTGAGCGGTCTCGACCCGCGTGCGCGGATCGAGATGCGAAACTTGCTCCGCCGCCTCGGTCAGATGGGAAAGACCATTATTGTTTCCAGTCACATCCTTCCCGAACTGGCTGACATTTGCAACAAGATTGGCATCATTGATCGTGGCGTCATGAGCCACAATGCCAACGTCGCCGATGTGATGAAACAAGTACGTGAGCGAACGGTCTTGATCATTAAAATCAAAGGTCATCCAAACGCAGCAAGCACTCTGCTCGAGCAACACGACATTGTCGAAGGTGTCGAGGTGAGAGAGGAGCAACTGAACGTTACGCTCCGACAGGGCATCGAAGACTACAGTGAACTTCCAGTGCTGCTGGTTGAGGCAGGTCACAGACTGACTCTATTCCGCGAGGAAGAAGTTAATCTGGAATCGGCATTTATGACGCTGACGAAAGGGACGGGAGCGAAGATCTAACGCAGGCACTCCTAATTCGGTTTGCTCAGCCCTTGAATCTCATTTCCGTGAACTCGCGCACCCGATCTCGAATCGCCGGCTCGACCGGCAATCGTTCCATGCTACTTGCTCCGTAGAATCCGACGATTCCTTCTGTGTTGTCCAAGATGAACTGAGCGTCGGAAGGCTCGGCGATCGGGCCACCGTGACACAGAACGAGAATCTCTGCGTTCACCTTCTTTGCGGCATCATGCATCGCCTGAACACGGCGTGCAGACTCTTCAAGCGTTAGCGCCGTCTCCGCGCCGATTGCCCCTTTCGTCGTCAATCCCATGTGTGGAATCAAGATGTCGGCACCGGCTTCGGCCATCGCGGTCGCTTCATCCGGGTTGAAACAATATGGAGTCGTTAACAGCCCCATTTCGTGAGCTGTTTGGATCATGTCGACTTCCAACCCGTAGCCCATTCCCGTTTCTTCCAATCCTTGGCGAAAGCCACCGTCGATCAGTCCAACCGTGGGAAAGTTCTGTATGCCTGAGAAACCGGCCACATCAACGTCGCGAAGGAACAACTTCATCACTCGGAACGGATCCGTTCCACAGACGCCTGCCAGCACGGGTGTCTTTGTCGCGACTGGAATAACTTCGCGCCCCATTTCCATCACAATGGCGTTCGCGTCGCCGTAGGGCATCATCCCCGAAAGCGATCCACGACCGCCCATGCGGAAGCGTCCCGAGTTGTAGATCACCAGTAAATCGACCCCGCCAGCTTCCGACATCTTGGCGCTGATGCCAGTTCCCGCACCGCCACCAACAATCGGCTCGCCTGCCGCAACCTTTGCACGCAATCGAGCAAGAATGTCTTCGCGTTTGAACAATGCCATATATGTCTCCCAAAGTAGCCATCACTCTCCGAGTGATGAGCCCGTTTAGATTAACTCTGCTTCGGATGTGGGCGCACGGTCCTAATTCGATCTCGTCTGAGTGGGACTCGTCACGGCGAGGCGTGACGGCAACGTTCATCGCATTAGCTGAATCAGTTTTTCCGCCGCTGCTTCGGCGAAAGCATTATCGTTGATGTGTTCGTTCAGTTCGACAAGCTCGACGCTTCCGTGACTTGAACGAATTGCGTCGAACAACGCCTTTCGTGCCGCGGGGTCGTCGAAAGATTCACCCTCACGATCGATAGCGGAAACGCCTTTGAGTGGCAACAGAATCGCGGCTGCTCCGGATGAAGCGGATACTTTATGTCCAATCTCTTGCCCGAGCATCGCGTTCTCTTCGGGCGTCGTTCGCATCAGTGTCACCGTTGCGTTGTGCTGGTGAAACTTGCGCTCTTTGAATTCATCCGAAATGGTATCCGGAGCCCAGAAGTTGACCATATCGGTGGCTCCGACCGAGACGACCTGGGGAACTCCCGCCTCTGCAGCTGCCGTCAGGCGGCTCGGGCCCGCTGATAATACGCCGCCAACAAGGTCGTCAGCCAACTCCGTCGTGGTCATATCTAGTGCGCCCGCGATCAAGCCATCACGAATCAACGACTCCATCGCCTTTCCGCCATTGCCCGTCGCGTGAAAGACCAAGACTTCGTAGCCCGCCTGCTCAAGCACTTCTCGCGCGCGCTGTACGCATGGTGTCGTCACTCCGAACATTGTTGCGGCGACCAGCGGCTTGTCTTCCGTCAATTTCGGAGCGCGATGCTTTACCATCCCGGCCATTGCAGCAGCAGCATTCGACAAAATCAGCCGGCTAATTCGATTGATCCCAGCAATGTCGACCACTGAGTTCAACATCAAGATGTCTTTGTCACCAACCCACCGGCGCACATCACCCGATGCAAGAGTACTCACCATCAACTTCGGCACACCAATCGGCAACGCTCGCATCGCTGAGGTTCCGATCGTCGTTCCTGCCGACCCGCCAAGTGCGATAACGCCGTCGACTTTTCCTTCGGCAAAGGCGGAGAGCACAATAGAGGTCGCTCCCTCGGCCGCCTGCGTTACGGCCACTCCGCGATCACCTTTCGCAACCGCTTCTGCGAGTGAAGTTCCTGAAGCTGCGAAGATCGCTTCTCGGGAAACATCCGCGAGAAACGTCGGCTCGCCGATGCAGCCGGCGTCAAGGACGACAACCGCGATGCCAAGCGTTACCAGACGGTCGCGAACCAATTCCGCCTCAGGACCCTTGGTGTCCAATGTTGCCAGTAGATAGACGCTCATTAAGATTCTCCACCGCTGCCCGCCACAACACGCAAGTCATAAGAACTAATAACGCGCGACATCCTTCGCGTCTTGCTCGGGGTACAGCGTCTTTAGGTATTCCTGCGCCTTGAACGTCATCATCCGGAGATCGCTACCAACGGCAAGAAACTGCATCCCTTGTTCGGCTCGCTGCACGGCCGATTCGGGGTCCATCGCGTGGATACCAGTTGGTGTGCCGACTTTTTTGCCGACCTCGATCACGCGCTGGATCGCCGCTTCGTGTTCTTCCGGTGTCGGGAACGTTCCGTCGGTGGCTCGCATCTGAAACCGCAAATCATTTGGACCGATGAAGATCGCGTCGCAACCGGGCAAGCTGTAGATCTCTTCGGCATTCTCTACGCCCTGCGGGCTCTCCGTTTGCAATACCACTAAGATTTCGTCGTTCGCTCGTTGATAGTATTCTCCGGCCTCGGCACCGAAGTTCATGGCGTGCATTCCGCCACCGACGCTTCGATTCCCTTCCGGAGGATACTTGGCGGCGGCGATTGCGATCTTCGCTTGCTCAACCGTGTCGACCATCGGCACAACGATTCCCCACGCCCCGGCATCGAGAACTCGCTTGATATAGTGGTGCGTTCCCTCAGGAACACGAGCCAGCGGCACGCAGCCAGCGTCGGCAATCGCTCCGAATAGCGAAGTAGCTTGCGACCAATCGATCGCGGAATGCTCGATATCGAGCGTCATCCAGTCGAATCCAAGGCGGGCCAGTACGCGTGTGGCGTACAAATCACCGAGAGCGAGCCAAGTCCCAAAGGATGGTTCGCCGCGGCGGAGTTTCTTTTTGACGGGATTGGTTTTCATGGCGTAACTCTCGCAGGTAACGGTTATGTGGATAGGATCATGTGACTCGAAGTGGCGGCTTGCAGTTTTCCAGACCCCGCGCGCACACGCAAGACCCCGCTCCGGCAGCGTGCCATACTTAAGGCAAGGTTATAATGAAGTCCAAGCTAATCAGGGGACGCAAAAGTAGATCGGAATGACCAAATCAATGGCTAATCACCAAACAAGACTGACCGGCTGTCTGATCGTACTACTGACGCCCTTCGGTGCCCTGGCTCAGACTGAATCGCAATTCGAGACGGCCCGGTCGCGGATGGTTCAGGAAGTTGTCGCTGGAGCTGGCGTCAAAGACCCTCGAGTACTTCGTGCGATGCGCGAGACACGTCGGCATGCGTTCGTTGCCACGAATCTGCGGAAGCAAGCGTATTACGACATGGCGTTGCCAATTGGCTTTCAGCAGACTATCTCGTCGCCGTTCATTGTTGCCTACATGACTGAATCGCTCGATCCGCAACCGACGGACAAGGTTCTGGAAATTGGCACGGGAAGCGGCTATCAAGCGGCAGTACTCAGCCCGCTCGTGAAGGAAGTTTATTCGATCGAAATTGTCGAAGGCCTGGGCCGTAAAGCCGAACGGACGCTGAAGCACCTGAAGTACAAAAACGTATTCACTCGAGTCGGCGATGGATTCAAAGGATGGGCCGAGCATGCGCCGTTCGACAAGATCATCGTGACTTGTTCGCCCGAAGGACCACCGCAGCCGCTGATCGATCAACTTGCCGAGGGAGGATTGATGGTAATTCCGGCGGGCGAGCGATATCAGCAGACGCTCTACTTGATGCGAAAGAAGGACGGAAAGCTAGAGAAGGAAGCGTTACGTCCGACTCTGTTTGTCCCGATGACAGGCGCGGCCGAGGATCTGCGACGCGTTAAACCGGATCCCGCAAACCCGCATGCTGCCAATGGTAACTTTGAGGAACCGATCGGAGAGAATGGTTTTATCCCCGGTTGGTATTATCAACGGCGGACAGAGTTGATTACGGCTAGACTCGCGCCCGAAGGGAAAAACTTCGTAAACTTCAAGAACGAAGAAGCCGGGCTCTCGTCACACTTGCTTCAAGGCCTGCCGATCGACGGTCGGAGGGTTAACGAAATCGAGTTATCGGCAATGGTGAAGCATGAAAACCTCTTCGTGAACACTCGTGAGGGGGCAACACCGTCCGTCGGCATCACGTTCTACGACGAGAACCGTAATGATCTCGGTTACAACTGGATCGGCCCGTTTCGTGGCTCCTCCGATTGGAAACTTGTCAAGAAGCGATTTCGCGTCCCAGTACAAGCACGAGAGGCGCTCTTGCGTATCGGGCTATTTGGCGCGACCGGTGAACTTTCTTTCGACGCCGTCACGCTCAAGCCGATTGCTAGATAAGCAAGCATGTACCGGCGAGTGGGAATTCCCCCGAGATGGTTAAACGTCATTCATCGCTACCGCTCAATTGGCGCAATACGGTCGGATCAGCATTTACGCTGACTTCGCGGGTCGAATTATCGAGCAGCAACATCAGCACGGTGTCGCTTCCTCGGACGGGCCCAAAGCCGAGTGGCTGGGTGTTTGGAGTCTGGAGCCAATCACTTCGCAGCCCTTGATGCAAGTCGCGACACATGTTCGGGTGCCCCCAAGGAACAAACCCAGCATTGACTTCCGCAACCAACATGGTGTTGTCATCCAGTTCGTCGAGACGTTTGGGCGTTCCTTGAAACACATTTGCGTTGCCGGCGAAGTGACTGAGGCCGAACCCATCCAGAGATTTGCTGGGCACTTCCAGTGACGGGTTAATCAAGTCAGGCATTGGGCGTCGAAACAACGGGGCATTTTCGGGTGAGTTCCAGGGAAGTTCGCTGTGGACCGGAGACCTCCCGAAATCGTCGAGCGTATACGTCGAGAACGGCATGATCGCAGTGACCCAGTTGCCCGCGAATTCTTGCTGGTCGACCGTTCCAGGTTGATAGTTCGACCTCGCGCTGTCTGCTGCGGACTGCGTCACGGACTCGGACCAAAGATCGGGAGATGTTCCCAACCATATCGCTTGATGCGTGATCCCTATCAAAGAGATTCCAACGACGAAAACGAGCAAGATCATCGCCAGCAATGTGCCGGTCGCAACCCAACTCCAACGTGGAGCCGAGGACAAGTCGCTCTTTAACGATTCGCTCGATAACCAATTCAGAAAGGATCGCGCGCAACAAAGCGAAATCAGAAACGCCACGCAGAAAATTGTGATACCATCCCAACGGATCGTCACCTGAGGAAACACTCGCAGCACGAAAGCGAACCATCCGAAGAGCAATCCGACAAGCATGCCCAGTCCGGTCATGGCAAGACCTCGCTAAGACCGGCGTCAGATGTAACACCATCGATGTCTGATTCCGAGGCCGCATCCGGCGGAGCGACCGTGTATGTCAATCCTTTCTTGTTCCAGGCCCCCGGCGTCAGCAACTCACGAGCGCCAGAAATCATGGTGAGAACAACAACAAAAAGCGAACCTAAAAACAGAGTCAGGCAGGCCGCACGCAGAGGGCTCAATCGAGGCAATCGAGAAAAACTGCCAGCCAAGTTATTCCAGAGCAACCAGAACGCGCCAGTCGCGAAGAAGAAGACGAACGCGAAGAAAGAGATCGACTGTAGGCGATGCTGCACATTGTCGTTAAGACGAAACACTTGTGCAAAGTCTTCAGGCAAAGCGCCGGGCATCCCGGCCATCGCGTTGCGAGCCGCGAGGGCTGCCAAAACGCAAAGCAAAATCGGAAGGCAACGATTCACGGTTTCATTCCGTCAGCATGGCGATCCAACTCGGCAAATAGCTCACTCAGCGACAGCGTGAATCCAGGCAGCACCTCGGCGCCAGTCAACGAATCGCTCGCGCCAAACTCGGTGTATTCATCCGGTGACGTGTAGACAACCGCAGTTCGCTGGCGCGGATCGATCATCCAAACGAGCAACACGCCCGCTTCGAAGTACTCGCGCCGCTTCCGTTGCATCTCGCGATCCGTGTTGGAAACGCTGAGGACTTCTACGGCAAGATCGGGGGCGATACTTGGAGCTGGTTCATCCGGCAACCGACCTCCGGGAAATCGCGACCATGATGCAAACGCCACATCAGGCATTCGTATCAACCCAGGAAACAGCCGCAGCATGCCATCCGAACCGGACACGCAGCCAAGATTCTTTGGAATGACGAACTTCCTCAACATGGACGCGATCGCCAACGCAATAATCGATTCGTGATAACCCGCTGCCTTCTCCACTAGCGTACTATCAACAAGTTCGCAAAGACGATTCTGCCTGGTCTCGCATTCGACCGCATCTTGCTCCGTCGCCGTTCCCGGAGGTGGGTTCATCAAGATTCGTTCCGGCGGAATATCGCCCAGCGCGACTAGCATATCGGCGATCGTTCGCGGCTGCTGCGGTGAGGCAATGCTCATCGTTTCTCCTTGGTATCGCTATATTCTAACCAAAGTCGCACTCGCGGAACCAGTGGAACGCAAATCACTCCAGATGCAAACCAAGTAACAGCCAGTGGTCGCGAGAACTGCCTTGCGATGATAGAACGTTAGGCGGTTTTCAAATCTTGCACAGCTCTGGAGCCAAACATGTCGTCGGATCTATCTCTCTCTGGCAAACGAGCTCTCATCCTAGTCGGAGAAATCTACGAAGACCTGGAACTCTGGTATCCGAAGTTGCGGCTGATCGAAGCAGGCGCGGAGGTCGTCGTCGCTGGCCCAGAAGCTGGCGTTGTTTACGCCGGAAAGAATGGCTATCCGTGCAAGTCGGATTCCGCGATCTCGGATATGAAAGCGGATGATTTCGACGGACTGGTCGTGCCAGGCGGGTTCATGCCGGACAAGCTCCGAAGGGATCCAGGATTGTTACAGCTCGTTCGCGACTTTGCTGAAGCAGACAAGCTCGTCGCGGCCGTGTGTCACGGTGGCTGGATTCCGATTTCGGCCAAAGTATACGAAGGCGTGCGCGTCACGGGGTCGCCGGGGATCAAAGACGATTTGATCAATGCCGGTGCGATCTGGGAAGATGCAGCGGTCGTCGTCGACCGGCACTTCGTTTCGAGTCGCAAACCCGACGATTTGCCGGACTTCTGTCGCGGGATTTTACAGGTACTTAGCTGAGGCTTTGATGGCGGACTCACAACGACAGCTCTCGTTCGCGACGTCGGACGACTCGGCTGACAAACAACCAGATACGGCGATCGACGAACCGGTAGATCTGCCACCGCCAACCGAGCAAGCTTCTGGCAATTTTCCAGAGAGCCTCGAAGGCGAGACGGTTTATGTCATCGATTCGCATTCGTTGATCTATCAGGTCTTCCATGCGATGCCAGCTCTGAGCAGCCCAAGCGGACAGCCGATTGGTGCCGTACAAGGCTTCGTTCGCGATGTGATCGACATCATCGAGAACAAACGGCCGAACTATCTGTTCTGCGCCTTTGACTATCCGAAAGAGATCACATTCCGTCATGACTTGTACAAGGAGTACAAAGCAAATCGCGAGTCGATGCCCGAAGACTTACGCCCTCAGATAGGCAGTATCCACCGCATGCTTATCGCGATGGGAGTTCCGGTTTTGCAGCTTCAAGGCTATGAGGCAGACGATATCCTCGCGACGATCGCACGGCAAACGGACGAACGTGGTGGAAATTGCATTGTTGTGACAAGCGACAAAGATTGTCGTCAGCTCATCACTGAACGAGTGAAGATGTACAACATTCGCAAACAACTGGTCTTCGATGCGGAAGCGTTGATGGAAGATTGGGGCGTTCGTCCTGACCAAGTTGTCGATTACCAAGCGTTAGTTGGTGATTCCGTCGATAACGTTCCCGGTGTCCCGTTGATCGGCCCGAAAGCCGCGAGAGAGCTTTTGGAGAAGCACGGAACGCTCGACGCTGTACTTGAAAACGCGGATCCCAACAGCAAGAAGAAACGAGAACTGAATCTGACGACGTTTCGCGATCAAGCGTTACTGAGTCGCGAGTTGGTTCGTTTGGTAAACGATGTGCCAATCGAGATTGATTGGAAGCAGGGCAGGGTAGGGGGCGTCGATACGGAGGCGACTCTCGAACTATGTCGCGAGTTCGGCTTTCGCCGACTGGCCGATCAATTCGCGAATCTCACCGCCGCAGAAGCGCCAACCGAATGGAACGCAGATTATCGAATGGTCGCAACGGAAGAAGACCTGACCGATTTGATAAAGGAGATGTCGCAGCAGAAACGCATCGCGATCGACACCGAGACGACTTCGACGAACCCGCGCTGGGCAGAGATTGTTGGCTATTCGTTCGCGTGGAAGTCTGGCGAGGCGTACTACGTTCCCGTTCGCGCACCGCAAGGTGAACCGCAGCTCGATCCACATTCGGCGAATAAATCGCTGCGCGCTGTCCTTGAAGATCCGGCGATCGAAAAGATCGGCCAGAACCTCAAGTACGACATGATCGTACTCCGCAACATCGGCATCACGTTGCGAGGCGTCGCGTTCGACACGATGGTAGCAGACTACTTGCTCGTGCCCGGCGAGCGGAGCCATAGCATGGACGATATGGCGAGTCGCTACTTGAATCACAAGACGATCTCTATCAAAGAGCTTATCGGAACTGGCAAGAAGCAAATCCGAATGGATGAAGTCCCGGTTGCCAAGGTCACCGAATACGCGGCCGAAGACGCCGACGTGCCGGTGCGACTGACCGCGATCTTGGAAAAGAAGCTAAAGTCAGAAGGACTCCACGAGTTGTTTAGCAACCTTGAGCTGCCGCTGATCGAGATCCTTGCGGAGCTGGAGTTCAATGGGATCAGGGTGGATGTCGAGCGACTGCGTGAGTTGAGCGATCGATTCGGCGAGCGGCTCGAACAGCTAGAAGTCGAGATTTATCAACTTGCTGGCGGTGAGTTCAACATCGACTCGCCAAAGCAGTTGAGCAAGCTGCTGTTCGAGGAGCTTGAGTTGCCCGTTATCAAGAAGACCAAGACGGGAGCGAGTACGGACGTCGAGGTCTTAACGGAGCTTGCGAAGCAACATCCTCTGCCGGCAAAGATCATCGAGTATCGTCAAAACGCCAAGTTGAAGAGCACTTACGTGGACGCGTTGCCTGAACTCGTGCATCCCACGACTGGTCGCATTCACAGTTCGTTCCGACAAGACGTCGCTTCGACGGGTCGGCTAAGTTCAACCGAGCCAAACTTGCAGAACATACCGATTCGGACTGAAGAAGGGCGTGAAATTCGCTCGGCGTTCTTACCAGGCGGGCCGGGCTGGCTTCTGATGACGGCAGACTACTCGCAGATCGAACTGCGCGTATTGGCACATTTCTCCGGTGACGAAGCGATGTGCCAAGCGTTTGCGGAAGATCGCGATATTCACACACAAGTTGCTGCGGAAGTCTACGGAGTGCCGCTGGACGAAGTCACCCGCGACATGCGACGCAGTGCGAAAGCCGTTAACTTCGGCGTGATTTATGGGCAAAGTGCCTTCGGATTGGCAAAGTCCCTTGATATAGAGCAGGACGAAGCGGCGGAGTTCATCGAAGCCTATTTCGCTCGCTACACGGGCGTCGCCGAGTTTATGAAAAAGGTACTGGAGGATTGTCGGGAGAATAGTTATGTTAGTACCATCCTAGGCCGCCGTCGCGCGGTGGACGGAGTTCGTGACCCATCACGATACGGCGACTCCCGCCAACGAACCCTCCCAGAACGAATCGCAATCAACACGGTTATCCAAGGATCGGCTGCGGACCTGATCAAACAAGCCATGATCAATGTCCACGGACGCCTGGAGCGCGAGAAGCTGCGGGCAAAGATGTTACTGCAAATCCACGACGAACTAGTGTTCGAAGCCCCGTCGGAAGAACTCGCCGAATTGGCTGCTCTGGTTATCGAAGAGATGACCGCCGCCGGTCACTTGGATGTTCCGCTGAAAGTGGACGTCAAAGCCGGTAAGAATTGGGCCGAATGTGAGCCCTGGGACTAATGGCGTATGAAGATCATTGGCATCTTGGGCGGTGTCGCCAGTGGAAAGAGTCTCGTCGCGGAGCAATTTCGTCACCTTGGAGCTATAGTCCTCGACGCGGATCAAGTCGGCCACGAAGTACTCCGCGAGCCTGAGGTCATTCAGGCAGCGCGTGGGCGCTGGGGCGACGTGATCCTTGCTCAGGACGGACAAATCAATCGATCAGAAGTCGCGAAGATCGTCTTCGCCTCGCCGCCGAACGGACCGCAAGAATTAGCGTTTCTGGAGCATCTTACTCACCCTCGGATCGGCGCTCGGCTGGAACATTTGATTGAACAGACGCGGCACAGTGGCGATGCAAAAATGGTTGTCCTAGACGCTCCCGTCATGCTGAAAGCCGGTTGGAACGAGTTCTGCGATCACATTCTATTTATCGATGCACCGCGTAGTTTGCGCCTACAACGAGCTCAGGATCGGGGTTGGACTGATGCAAACTTTGCAGCTCGTGAATCCGCTCAACAGTCGCTTGAAACGAAGCGATCCGCCGCAGATCACGTCATTGACAACTCGAATTCCGCCGATTCGACTCGCCAACAAGTAGAATCCTTCTGGTATTCACTCGACTAGAATTCCCCTCTTAGGCTACAATTCACATAACTCCACCCGCCGCCAGCGCTTTCAATGTGCCGGCCACCTGTTACGTCCCTTCTCAGGAGTCTCTCTCATGTCCGGCCAACGCAGCACTCGCCCGCCCGGCGAGAAGACGGCAGATAGCGCCAGCGAAAACCATCGCAATGTTTCGGAAGAAGTTGTATCGCAACTCGATCGTCTACCTGAATTAGATGACGAGCGAGAACCCCTTTCGCTCGCCGAAGAGATCGCCGCGGAAAGCGGAAACCAGCGAGGGGATGAAACAAACGACCGCTACGAAAAGATTAAGCAGGGCGAAATCCATATTGCCGAGTTGCAACGACTGAGCATGACCGACCTCATTGAAGAGGCGCGGAAAGAGAACGTCAAAGACGTTTCTGGCTTGAAGAAGCAGGATCTGATTTTTCGTATCCTCAAAGAACGCGTGAAGATGAACGGGCTGATGTACGGCGAAGGAACGCTGGAGATCCTGCCCGATGGTTTCGGCTTTCTCCGCAGCCCTGACTATCACTATCTTTCTTGCCCGGACGACATCTATGTGTCGCCCAGCCAGATCCGTCGCTTCGGGCTTCAAACCGGAGCGACCGTCTCCGGCCAGATCCGACCGCCGAAAGAGAACGAACGCTACTTCGCTTTGCTGAGAGTGGAAGCGATCAACTACCAGGATCCAAACTCCATCTCTGAGAAGATTGCGTTCGACGACTTAACACCATTGCATCCGAATCAACGAATCGTCATGGAGACGGACGCAGACGAAGCCTCGACACGCATCATTGATTTGGTTTGTCCGATCGGGTTTGGGCAGCGTGGTTTGATTGTCAGCCCTCCGCGGGCTGGAAAGACGATCTTGCTGCAAAAGATGGCTCGTTCGGTGATCAAGAACTATCCAGACGCGTACGTCATCATGCTCTTGATCGACGAGCGTCCCGAAGAAGTGACCGACATGGAACGCGAGGTGAAAGGCCGCAATTGTGAAGTCATCAGTTCGACATTCGACGAGCCTTCGTCACGCCATGTCCAAGTTCAACAGATGGTCATCGAGAAAGCCAAACGGATGGTGGAGTATGGTATCGATGTCGTGATCTTCCTCGATTCAATCACGCGACTGGCTCGCGCTTGGAATGCGGAGTGTCCGCAGTCTGGTAAGATTCTTTCCGGCGGTCTCGATTCCAACGCGATGCAAAAACCAAAAGCGTTCTTCGGATCCGCTCGCAAAGTTGAGGAAGGCGGTTCGCTGACGATTCTCGCCACCGCGTTGGTCGACACCGGCAGCCGAATGGATGAAGTGATTTTCGAAGAGTTCAAAGGAACGGGAAATATGGAGATTGTCCTGGATCGGAAACTTGTCGACCGGCGGATTTGGCCCGCGATCGACATCAACCGTAGCGGTACTCGCCGCGAAGAGATCCTGATGGACCCTGAAGAATATCGCCGCGTTTGTGTGCTACGTCGTGTTTTGAACGACATGAATGCGCCCGATGCGATGGAACTGCTCGTGACTCGCTTACAGAAAACGAAGACCAACGCGGAGTTCCTGATGAGCATGAACATGGGGTAACGCTTCGCTCAGTGACCACATTCGAATTTCCAATGACCAAAGAATTTCGTGGCGACATGCGTCCCAAGGATGCTCGCTTTGCCATCGTAGTATCGAAATACAACGACTCGATTACGTCGAAGCTTCTGGCGGGAGCCGTCGAGACCTTGCGCGAGCACGAAGCTGCGGATGACGCGATCGACGTGGCCTGGGTTCCCGGTGCTTGGGAGATCCCGCTTGTCGCCGACCGCTTGGCAAAGACACAACATTACGCAGCGATTATCTGTTTAGGTGCGGTGATTCGCGGCGAGACGACTCATGACCAGCATATTAATCGTCACGTTAGTATCAGCCTCGGGCAAACGAGTCTTGAAACCGGAGTCCCCGTGTTGATGGGCGTGCTTACATGTAACTCGCTCGAACAAGCGATCAACCGATCGGGCGGAACGGTCGGGAACAAAGGCGTCGAGTGTGCGGAAGCTGCCCTGGAGATGGTGAGCCTGCTTCGCCAGTTGCCAAGCAACAAGTAACCACGTACAGTTCCTTGGCTGGTTGCGATCTTGAAACTGCTCCCCGCCGATTTGCCCACCGTCTGCACCCTACCTTAGAAATACCTCTACGATGCCGCGTCGAACTCGAGCCCGCGAAGTTGTCCTGCAATTGCTGTATCAGGATGACTTGAACCCAGCGCCCGATATCGAGGCCATCGAAGAGTTTCTGAGAGTACGGCTGAACAATCGCGAAGATCTTATCGAGTTTGGAACTGACCTTCGAAAGGGAGTACGTTCCAAACGAGAGGAATTGGACGCGCTCTTGCAAGAGCGGGCGGCCAATTGGAGCTTAGAGCGAATGGCGGCGACCGACCGAAACATCCTACGGCTCGGTGCCTTCGAGATACTGCATACCAAGACTCCCGGTCGTGTCGCCATCAACGAAGCCGTCGAGCTCGCGAAGCGCTATGGGGCGAAACAATCGCCACAATTCGTGAACGGAATCCTTGATCGCGTGCTGCACGATTTTAAGCAGGATTCGTAGGTCGATGTCGAGACGCGAACGCTTTGTGCTACTGAGACGACTGTTGCTAATTGGCTTCGGCGGCGTGATCGGGATACTGCTCGCCGAGACGACTCTGCGTTTCGTTGGCATTGCCGATCCATCGCCCTATCAGCCTGACCGGATACTCGGCAGTCGTCTTAAGCCCGACTATGCCGGTTGGAACACGAAGGAAAACAGCGTGTTCTTCCGAACGAATCGTGTTGGCTTTCGAGATCGAGAGCATGCCGAAGCAAAACCGGACGACACGATTCGAATCGCAGTATTGGGCGATTCCTATTGCGAAGCGCTTCAAGTCGAATTGAATGAGACGTTTTGGGCAGTTTGCGAGCAAGAGCTGAACCAATGCGAGGCGACATCTGGCAAAAAGATCGAAGTGCTGAATACCGGCGTGTCGGGTTATGGCACAGCGCAAGAGCTTCTGATGCTACGCAATGAACTCTGGCAATACGAACCGGATATCGTTCTTCTTGCGTTTTTGACAGGCAACGACGTCCGAAACAACTCCAAGGAATTAGAGTCGGACAGCTTAAAGCCATTCTTCACACTCGAAGGCGATACCCTGGTATTGGACGACTCGTTTACGCAGCAGCCGTTCTTTACATCATTTTGGATTCGCCTCAAGGACAGATTGATCAATTCGTCGCGTCTGTTGACTTTGACATATCGGATTCGACATCGTGACGAGTTCATCGCTCCGGCTAGTGTGAACAGCGGGTTCGAGGCCGGCCTCGATGATTTCATCTACTCTGAACCGAAGACTCCTGCGCAGCGAGATGCCTGGAGCATCACGGAAAGCTTGATCGACCAGATGCATTCCGACGTAGAAGCAAGAAGTGCCAAACTGGTCATTGCTACGCTCACAAACGGTATTCAGGTTCACCCCGATCCGGCAATTCGCGACACATTTGCAGCAAGCCTTGGTGTTGCTGATCTTGGTTATGCGGACCGCCGAATAGCGACTCTTGCCGACCGTCTGGGCTGCCGCTCGATAATTCTTGTGGATCAGATGGCACGGTATGCTCAGAAGCATAACGTGTTCTTGCACGGCTTCGAGAAGACGCGTCTCGGCACAGGGCATTGGAACGCCACGGGGCATCGTCTCGCCGGTGAAATCATCGCCATGGAACTCTGTGGCGACAAAGACCTGTGGGATAGGTAATCGCTCCCTGGTTAAAACTATTCATGGGCCATCGCCAAGACCATCAAGACAAGATGGAATCCCAGCGATAGAATGCGGCCTTCCTCATTCCTCCATCAACATCGTTTTCGCAAAGCACTATGAGTTTATTCGATCGCATCACGGGCAAATCCCCGGAATCGCAAACGGGACCGGAGACTGCTGCCAGCCAGCCGGAAGCTCCGAAGAAAGGAATCTTCGGGCGGTTCAAGCAAGGACTACAAAAGACCGCGCAGTTATTGAATACGGACATTCGTGACCTCTTCAAGCAAGAGGGAGCGCTAGTCGATGATGACTTCTTAACCGAGTTGTTCGCGATCTTGATTCGAACGGACATGGGAGCGGGGCCAGCTGCCACGATTCGCGATCAAGTAAAAACCGATTTTCGCGGACGAGTGGTCCAAATGAACGAAGTTCTCGCTGTAATCAAAGTAAAACTTCGTGAGTTGATGGAACAGCCTGAAGTGCCGATCGAGTTCGCGGCATCTGGCCCGACGGTCGTGATGGTGGTCGGTGTGAACGGATCCGGAAAGACAACTTCGATCGCAAAACTTGCGACGATGTTCAAACAGCAGGGAAAGAGCGTCGTGTTGGGCGCTGGTGACACGTTTCGCGCGGCCGCAGTCCAGCAGTTGACCATCTGGGCAGAAAGAATCGGAGCCGAGATCGTCACTGGTGCAACGAACAGCGATCCGGCAAGCGTCGCCCATCGCGCGGTCGCCAGAGCCCTCGAAACGTCGGCTGACGTGTGCATCCTCGATACAGCTGGACGCCTGCAAACTCAAACCAGCCTCATGCAGGAGTTGTCAAAAATCCGACGCGTGATGACGAAGCAGATCGACGACGCGCCTCACGAAGTGTTGCTCGTACTGGATGCGACGGCGGGGCAGAACGGGATCAGCCAAGCGAAAGGCTTCTCGGAAGCAGCGGGGTGTACTGGTATCGTTTTGGCAAAGCTTGACGGTACGGCAAAGGGTGGCGTCGTCGTTCCAATTCGTCAACAGTTCGAATTGCCCGTCAAGTATATCGGTGTTGGGGAACAGGCAGAAGATTTGGCCCTATTTAATGCGGACGAGTTTGTTGACGCATTGTTTGCTGAAGCAAGTTCCGACTCCGCTTAGGCAGCGCATTGCTCATCGCTTCAAACACTAGGCAATCCACGGGCAATCGCTAGCTCGCGTTTTCACAACGAAGCCGTGCGTCAACTCCCGTTGAACGGATGCAATTCTTGCTGAATTCCGGCCTGCCATCCGCACACCGCGCCTGATTCTTCTCGCAAGCGGTACAGCTTGCCGCGAAACCCCGCATGCAGACGGATCTGTGAGTGTAAAACTTGGCATTCTAGTAAACGACGATTGTTCAGGGCGTCGATAGCAACATAGACAACTATCGATTGCCGAGCGTCATCCGGCCGAGTGCGATTCGAACAGTTGCCCCCCAAAGAACCCCCCATCGACGGTCGCTGGACCGTTGATACTGCCGCCTCGCGGTGGTCCCGCCAGCAATCACGCCTCCATGTTCAAAGGATTGGGAGACAGGACGATGAAGTTCACGAGAATAGCTCTTGCGGCGGCCGCTTGTTGTGGTCTCGTCGCGACTGGTGCTCAGGCTCAGGGGCTGCTTCAGCCCGGGTCCGTGCAACCAGTAGCCCTAACTTACGACTACTATGCACAAGACAATGCTGCGCCTTCGCCCAGTGATCTTGCCGCAGCTGACTCCAGCGACCTCACGTTCGTTGGCGATGTCAGCCAAAAAGACGGCAAAGGTTGTGGCTGCGACGCCAAGGGTGGCGGCAAAGATGGCGGAAAAGGTGGGAAGGGATGCAACTCTTGCACTCCTTGGCGCGTCTTCCCGACGATTGGGAACGGTTGGACTGTGGAAGGTTGGATCGCCGCTGGTGCCACCGCCAATGCGGACAATCCAGTTTCCAATTACAACGGCCCGAACACATTCAACGATCGAGCCGACGAAGCGATGATGAATCAACTCTACCTCACCATTGGCCGTGAAGCCGACAACGGCGGTTGTGGCTGGGCGGGGGGGGGGGGGGGGGGCTTGTTCTTTTGGGACGACCCCATCTTTCTCCCAGCCCGGGGGCTGGGGAAGGACACCCACCACACAAGAAGCAGGGAAAACATGCAGACATATGGGTTTGTAG